>JACCDX010477856.1_pt1 | contig 18609 bp, 17 predicted proteins | sample 7449681 | NCBI WGS metagenome assembly JACCDX01 (sample SAMN15323450, study PRJNA562643) | freshwater metagenome | isolation source: river surface water | place: USA:Blue River Watershed | collected 2017-08-18
ACATACTACCAATCTAACATCAGCTATGCAAAAAGGAGCATCAACAACATCAAACAATATTAAAAACTTATGGAATTCATTAATGCAAAAAGTTACACCTTCGCAAAAAAAATTTGCTATTCAAACTTCAGAAACAGATAGTCTAGATAGCACGTATTCACCGCTTCATACATCAGAAGATACAAATCTTTTTTCTTTATAAAAAAATAAGGTACCATGTCATGACATGGTACCTTATTCCTCAAAAATATACTCGTGCAGATACAAGGCATATCGCTTATGCTGGTCTTGCAAACCAAGCAACATCTGAACATCAGCACCCTGCTGATCTAAAAACAACTCTACAATATCAGCAAATGAACCCTCAAACAGATAGGACGGAACAGCTGGATTTTTTTGTGATGCAAAACATGCTGCAAACATTTTACCCATTTTATCAAGAGCTTGGTCATCAAGAAAAATAATTTTTGACGCTTGAGCAAGGGTAAAAGCACCCCAAACATTTCGATATCCTAAAATTGTTATCGGTTTATTATTACCTTCTTGTTGATACAATCGTAACGCTTGCATCATAATATCTGACGTTAAAAAATGCGTTGCAGGCCCAACGCCACATGGATCTTGCGCAAGCGTAATGATATCTGGTTGTATTGATCGCAACAACCTAAGTAGCACCTGAACATCATGATTTACAGCATCATGCCGATAATGAGCATACGAATGCAAACGAGCGTGTATAATCTGTGATGGCATATTTACAAAGCATCGCCATTTACAATCTGACTCAGATTCTCGTAACATTTCTTTTACCCGATTAATAAAATCTGTATCACAAAAATCTAGAGTATTTTTTTCATGCACCATTTTAAAAAAAACATAGATCTCTTCAAATGCTTGATACTCAAATACTTGGGCAACGATGTACAACATAATCATCTGACGAGCTTTATCCATGCCATATTTATCATGAACAGAAAAACTTTTCCCAAATAATCCAAGCGCTTGATCATAAAAGCTTGTATCCCAAACTCTATCTTGTGTAAATTCCTGGATAGAAAGAAAAACATCATGCATACGATCAATTACAAAAGTATCTACAACCCCACGATACCCACTCGTCATATACAAAATATGATTTTGATTATGTTCAAGGAGCTGTTCAACGTAGCCATGATACCCAAGAATAATATCATCGTGATGTGGGGCTGTATGTAAAATAACTTTATCAACAATTTGAGTACGCCCATTATCAATTTTACCACGCAGCCGATTGTATACACCCTGCAATAAATTGACATACCAAACTTCTGGAAGTAATTGTAAGTCGTGCAAAGCTACTTTAAAATGGAACGAAAAACAGGTTTGAAACTCTTGAACAGTAACTGCTTGTAAAGATTTTTTTTGCTGCAAAGCATACGTTATGACGATGTCATCAATCATTTTTTTTGTTATGTTTATGCCTATATACTGTGATAAATAAAGAATAATATCGGTATCAACAGAATTATAGCTATGATTTTTTTGATAAAATTGATGATGCATACTAAAATTTTATTATAAATTGACTATTTTTGTAAAATTGAGTTTAACAAATTTATAAACAAAGCATACTAAAAAATAGATTTTATTTCTTTTCTGTGAAGATATTTTTGTTTTTGATGACAAACTTTCTATATTTATAAAATATGTCATACTAAAATATAATTAATCGTACAAACATAATCTATTGATATAAATTTAAAATTACATCTTATTTACAAGGAGTTATATCCATGTCTAAAGTTTCATTAGCAGCTATTCAAGAACTTCGTCAAATGACTGGCCTTGGTATGCTTGATTGCAAAAAAGCACTTGAAGCAACTGAAGGAAATATAGAAAAAGCTGTTGAAGAACTTCGCAAAAAAGGTGCTGCTGTTGCATCCAAACGAGCAAACAATGCTACTGCTGAAGGTTTAGTCGTTGCATACATTCATCCAGGAGATCAAACTGGTGTTCTTGTAGAATTAAATTGTGAAACAGACTTTGTAGCACGAACATCTGCAACAAAATCATTTGCGTATGATATTGCAATGCATATTGCTGCATTAAAACCATTATTTTTAACTCCAGAAGATGTTGATGCTGCGTTTCTTGCAAAAGAAGAAGAAATTGCTCGAGAAATTTTAAAAAATGAAGGCAAGCCAGCAGCAATGATCGATAAAATTGTTGCAGGAAAAATGAATAAAATTTACAGCGAAGTATGCTTAACAAAACAAGCGTTCATTAAAGATGATAGCAAAACTATCGAAGAACTTTTAAAAGAACTTATCGCAAAAACTGGTGAAAATATCAGAATTAAACGATTTGCTCGTTTTGAAGTTGGTAACTAAGGATTGCTCATGATATCTATTTTAGAAGAAAATAATATAAAAGCTTTTGACACAGCAGTCACTGCTGAAATGGATAAAGTTATTAAACATTTCGAAAAAGATTTAAGCAGTGTTCACACCGGCAAAGCTCATACGAATATGGTTGATGATTTAAAAGTAGAATGTTATGGCAACATGATGATTTTAAAAGAACTTGCATCTATAAGCACCCCAGAAAGCAATTTAATCACCATTCAACCATGGGATAAAGGAGCTGTCAATGCTATAGAAAAAGCAATCTTAGCATCACATCTTGGAATTACGCCTAACACACAAGGATCAGTTATTCGCCTTGAACTACCTCCAATGAGTGCAGCTCGACGTGAAGAATTAACCAAAGTTGTGAGCAAAAAGACCGAAGATGCAAAAGTTGCATTACGCAATGTTCGTAAAGATCTTGGCAACGTGATTAAAGATAACGAAAAGAAAAAAACAATTTCTGAAGACTTTGTTAAACGTCTTACCAAAAGTTTACAAGATCACACCGACAAATTTACTGCTTTTGCTGACCAGATTAGTGAAAAGAAAAAGAAAGATTTAAGATCTTTTTAAAATTTTACTTCTTTTTATCTTATTTTTTGTTAAAATAGTAAATATAAATATTTGAAATATTATTGTGCACGAGTGGCGAAATTGGTAGACGCACCGGACTTAGGATCCGGCTCCTTTACCGGAGTGGGGGTTCGAGTCCCTCCTCGTGCACCAAATATTTATTTTTTTATTCTTATTTTTTCAATCTCTCTTCAGATCAACCTTTTATCCATCGTATATAAAATTTATATAAAAATTCTTGCATATTTATATTCGATCTTTTAAAATTACTCACTACGATATAAAAAAAATCGTAAAAAAGCATGAATGCGAAGGAGAGAGCGCGTGAAGCAGAATGAAATTCAATTTCGATTGGATTATAATAATCCAGGTTTTTGTCAATCTACTATTACAATTCCTCATCACCTTATTGAACAATTCTTTGATCACGCAAGTAAAATAGAACAAATGAAGTCCAACTCTCATGGATTTAAAAAAGGCGGCGTTCCTCTCGATTACATTCAAATTCATTATAAAAAAAACATCTTACATCACATGCAAGAGATTTTTTTAAAATATTTCGTTATTGATGCCCTGCTAGAACATTTACACCAAAATAAAGTCTTAATAGTTGGACAAGTCGAATTATTATCAATTAGTATGGACACCAATCAAGATGCAACCTATGTCTTTCAAGGTGCATTACCAAAAGAAATTTATATTCAACGATGGAAAAATCTTCCTTTTAAAGCAACACAAAGAAAAAAATACCACGATATTGACAACCAGGTAAAATCATTTTTAGAAGAAGAAGAATACTTACAAAATCTTTATAAAGAAGAAAACAGTATCCAAGTCAACGATTGGGTATGTTTTGATGCATGGATTGTTGATATTGAAAAAAAATCATTATTTCATAATAAAAAATCACATTTATGGTTAAAAATTGGTGACGAAGAACCAGATATTATTTTTCAAGAACTTTTTTTAGAAAAAAGAATTGATGATATTATCATTACCGATAATAGCAGCTTACGTCACTATTTTTGTCAAAACTTTGATGCTCCGTACACCTATGCAATTCAAATAAAAGACCGTCTTGCACACAACTATTTTTCAATCGATTATTTAAAACATTACTTTAAATTAAAAACAAAAAAAGATTTACATAATAAACTTATCGAAATTTTTTCATACAGCTCTGATGTTTCACAATCACGATCTATAGCAGATACAGCACTCAACACAATTATAAAAAGAAACAACATCGTCATTTCACCAGCATCGATTCAAACACAAAAACAGATTATTATTCAAGAATTACAAACAAAGCCAGATTATACCTTATACAAAATGAAGCCTGATTTTGATGATCACATAACAGTTCTTGCAAAAAAACAGCTCTACGAAATTATAACAACTGACTACATCGCATATCATGAAAATTTAGTCGTAACACATGAAGATATTAAATCCTATTTTAATCTCATGCAAAGAACACGAACTAAAGAATTTTTATATTTTAATCCACCAACAACTCAAATTGATGGTCAAGAATACCCAATCACACTAGAAACAATCAAGCAAGCTTGTATGCGAGAAAAAGCTCTCAACCACATTATTCATCATTTGACACGCTAAAACAATAGATACAAACTCAGCTTGCCTCATGATCCTGTCAGTAAGATTGTGTAACTTACTACCTTTTTATTGCAAAAATCGAGAATTCATTTAAACTAAATTATAAGTTTAATTTGTATATTTTTAATAGAGTAGGTACTTCATGTCAGTCACCTTTTTTAAAAAAAGTCGTGTAAAAAGAAACCGCAAACATGGTTTTCGCAAAAGAATGTCAACAGCAAGCGGTAGAGATATTATTAATCGTCGTCGCGCTAAAGGCAGAAAACGTTTAGCAGTTCGTGCTTAAGACGTTATGAAATCTGTTGCACAACAAATATCTACTTTTCATAGAAAAGAAATTGATTATTTGTTTCAACACGCTCAAGCAGTTTATAAAAGCAAGGAGTTTGTTATTTTAACATCTCCTTGTATTCTTTCTTATGGTAGAGTTTTACCGATTACTTCACGCAAAGTTGGCAATGCTCCTGAACGTAATAAATTACGAAGACAAACTCGAGCTATTTTTTATCAAAATCAACTTTTCACATACAATTTTGACGCTGTAATTATTTTTAAATCTGCAGCCAAAGATCTTTCTTTTTCTGATTTACAAACCATCATCATCAAATCTGTCCATCGTAGCTCTGAAAAAAAATGATATTAAATGCTATCAAAAAACTATACAGCCAATACATAGTCAAATTCTTATATATCTTATGGTATATCATCCAAAAAATTATTGCTCAGATGTGCATCTACACCATTTATTTAATCCGACCAATGCTTGGGCCTATGAATGTTTGTCCCTATACAATTGGCTGCACACAATTTGCCTTACACCAACTTAAAACACAACCACTCCACATAGCTTTTTACAACAGCACACAAAGAATCATGTTGTGCAACCCAATCAGTCTTAATTTTTTTAAAAATAAAAAAGGGCTGTCATAACAACAACCCCTGGTATAAAAAACGAACTCAATTTATTTACAGATTATCTTGAACATCAAAAGAACTTTTTTCAACATCCTTAGAATATTTTGCTAATCAAGATTCAGAAGAATTTCGTGATACACCCTGATCAGCTTGTAAACTCTTCTCAAAATCTTCATTATCAAATTGTCTCATTTTCCATGCAGCACAAGCTGTTGTAAGAGCCGTCGCAACTAAACCAGCTTTTACTTTTGCATCATGCCGCCCACAAGGATGACCTGCTTTAAAACTCCATACAGCAGCTCCTGCAGACAATAACGATAAACTCGTCAACAAAAACTGCCTATTTCTATACTGTAAAGATCGCTCTTGATCAAACGCATCTTTTCTAAATGTTGATTCACCTTTCAATACATCTAAAGAATTTATTTTATTGTTTTTATCAAAATCTTCTTGTCGAGCAAAAAGATTATAAGGCGCTGCACAAAATTTCCAAACTGGCCAAACAGTCCAATCTAATGAAACATCTTTCCATGAACGGTCTTGACCATCTTGACCAGCCGTTAAGCTCAAGGAAGAAAATAAAGCTATCATTGTTAAAACTGAAAAACTTTGTTTAATATTCATGATCAAAAAAACCTTTAAACAAGAAATGTTATACTGTTTTAAAACCGCATCAATTTTAGCAATTTTGTAAAATATAACAATTATTTTTATTATAATAATTCTTGAACTAATCGGCTCAATTCACTTCGTTCACTTTTTGGCATAAACACTGTCCCAAAAAGTGACTGACCTTTAAACCTGTCTGATGCAATCATCAACCCGTTGGTAGAAAAATCTAAATACGGAACGTCAATTTGATACGGATCACCAGCTAAAATAATTTTACTGCCATCGCCCACTCGACTTAATAATGTTTTTACTTCATGAGGCGTTAAATTCTGAACTTCATCAATCAAAATGAATTGATTTGGTATCGATCTACCACGCATGTACGTAATTGCTTCTAAACTCATTTTTCGCTTTTGAATAAGATCATCTAAAGAACGAAATTCTTTTTCTGGCGCATCCTTGTAATAACCACCTTTACCACCCCGTCCTTTAACAAATCGTTTACCAAAATTACGATTTTTATAAGAATCCTCTTCGTTCCAATTTCTTTCATACCCTTGTTGATGATAATACGATGATTCATTTTTTCGTCTATCAGCAATCATATGCGTTATTAAATCAACGTTATCATAAATTGGCTGCATCCAACCGTGTAGTTTTTCTTGCACGTCACCTGGCAAAAAACCAATATCATGTCCAAGAGGCACGACAGAACGAGCAATCATCATCTTTAAATAATCTTGAGTTTCTAGCACCTGATGCAATCCTGCCAAAACTGCTAAAAATGTCTTTCCTGTTCCTGCAGGCCCAGTCAAAGAAATCATTTTAATATCTTGGTCAAACAATAAATCTAACGCCATAATCTGATGAGCATTACGAGCAGAAATTGGCCAATTAACCAACGCAGACTCTACCGACTTATACTTTCCATCACCTAAATAACGATAAATTTTTTGATTATGCTGATTACTTGCACTTGATAAAACCACAAACTCGTTCATTTCAATTAACTGAGAACTTACTAAATCATGTAAAATTTCAGGCTTACTCTGCTTTAATTCTGATGCAAGCACTGAATGCTCTTGCCAACCTTTATAATAGTTATCTTTCAACACAACGCCTTGCAAATAATCTTGCGCTAAAATCCCTAAAGCATCTGCTTTTACACGAATATTAATATCTTTTGTTACCAAAACGACTTCATAACCTTGTTCTTTAATCGCCATAACATGCAATAAAATTTTATTATCTGCTGCTAAATATCCTAACCCAAAGTTCTGATTTTTACTCATTTCAAACAAAATTTTAATAGATGCACCATTTTCAAGCTCAATACCTTGCGCAAGGCTTCCACGAGAACGAATCTGATCCAAATGACGAGTAATCAATCGAGCGTTAGCTCCTCTACCACTATTTTCAGATTTTATTGCATCTAATTCTTCTAAAACAACGACTGGGATTCCTAAAATTGCATCATTAAAACGAAAAATTGCTTCTGGATCTTCCACAAGAACATTGGTATCAAGTACATAAAATTTTTTATCAAACATTAATTCCTTCCTTACACACAGTCAAACAGTGCTGTTTTATGATTTTATTTTCTATAAACATGATGAAGTTATGTATGAATATAAAGAAGAATGCAAGAGTTGCCTACAAAAAAAAGAAGTAAGCTTACCACTTACCTCTTTTAAAAAATTTTTTACAATAAAATTATTTTTTATTGATCACCTTCTTGACGTAAATAATGCAAATCCGACGAAGAAAGATTACAGCTTGCTAAAATAAATTTTCTAATTAAACCAATGCAAATCGATCAGCTTTTGCTAAAAATTTTTGAACAAAAACCAAATATTCATAACTATTTAGTTCAAATTTTCAAGAGAACAAGTCACTTGATCAACAAGAACTTTTTTTCCTGCAGAATCGATTATTCTTATTTTATTACTACATATTTTATTACTACATATGACTTTTGGAAAATCAAATTTTTTAACTTTTGGTAATCCATCTATATCGCAAGAAGATGCTTGATTTTTTAAAAATAGAGGACTTTGTAAAATAACTTGACGAGGACTTGAAACTTCTAAATTTAACCCTTTAGATATCGAAAAAAAATTATCACTTGCCATAACAAAATGACTCATCATAATAAAAAATAACATGAAAACATAAACCATTATGTTGGACCCTTTTATAAAAAAAATATATGTAATTTTATTCTACATTATTAAAATAAAATTACAATCTGAATTTTAAAAAACGCCAAAAAAGGAAATTTATTGCACCCTGAGTTTCGCCCTAGCACATCTTTTGATGAAATTTGTTTTTTTGATTAATTCAATTTATTCTCAATACTATACTGATTCAACGATTGATTTTAAACAAAGGATGTTCATGGAACATGATAAAAATTTAGAAATCTTACGCCATTCAACAGCTCACTTACTTGCTCAAGCAGTTTCTGAACTTTTTCCTCATACCAAACTTACCATAGGACCTGCAACAAGCACCGGTTTTTTTTATGATTTTCAACCTGAACAAAACTTTAAAGAATCTGATCTTCCTGCAATATCAGAACGTATGATGGAACTTGCAGAAAAAAATCTTGCAATCACGCATGAAGAAATTTCAAAAGAACAAGCTCGAGAAATTTATAAAAATAATCCATTCAAGCTTGAATTAATCGAGAATATTCCTGGCGATTATGTTGGATTTTCTCGTCAAGGTGATTTTTATGACTTGTGTCGCGGTGGGCATGTCGCATCGACAGGATTACTCAAAAATTTTCAACTGACAACTATTTCTGGCTCTTATTGGCGAGCTGATAGAACTGGAACTCCTCTTCAAAGAATAACAGGCATAGCATTTCCAACAGCAAAAGAACTTCGTCTTTTTTTACAAAAACAAGAAGAAGCTGCAAAATATGACCATCGAAAAATAGGCAAAGAAATGGATTTATTTTCATTTCACGAAGAAGGGCCTGGATTTCCATTTTTTCACCCGAAAGGTAAACAAATTCTTAACCGCCTGCAAAGCGTCATGAGAAAAATTTGGCATCACAACAACTACCAAGAAATATCTACACCAGCAATGCTTGATGAAAAATTATGGCAAAAATCTGGCCATGCTTCCTATTACAAACAAAATATGTACTTTTGTCATATTGATGAACGTGATTTTGCCTTAAAACCTATGAACTGCCCTGGCGCGCTCATGCTGTATAACGAAAAACCACGATCATTTCGAGAAATGCCTTTAAAATTAGCTGAATTTGGACACGTACATCGTCATGAACTTTCTGGGGTTTTACACGGACTATTTCGAGTCCGAGCATTTACGCAAGATGACTCACACATATTTTGCACACAAGAGCAGCTTGAAGACGAAATAGTTAAAATTGTACAAATTATTGATCAGCTTTTAAGTTTATTTGAATTTCACGAAATCAGCTATGCTGTTTCAACAAAACCAGAAAATGCTATGGGGTCTGATGAATCGTGGGAACTTGCAACCAACGGACTTATAAATGCCTTAAAAACGATGAATAAATCTTTTATTATTCAAGAAGGTGAAGGTGCTTTTTATGGACCAAAAATAGAAGTTAAAATCAAAGATTCTATGGATAGACAATGGCAGTGTTCAACCGTACAAGTCGATTTTACACTTCCTAAAAATTTTGATATTTCATACATTGCATCTGGTGGTGCAAAAACGCAGCCAGTGATGCTTCACCAAGCAAATTTTGGTTCATTAGAACGATTTTTTGGAATTTTACTTGAACACACAAAGGGACATATTCCTTTTTGGTTAGCTCCAGTACAAATTAAAATTTTACCGATTACCGATGCTCAAAAAGAGTACGCTGATACAATTGCTCAGCAACTTGAAGTACATAATCTTCGTATCGAAATGGACGAAAGCTCAGAACCATTATCTGCAAAAATTAAAGTTGCACAACTTGCACGAATTCCATGGATGATTGTTCTTGGCGAAAAAGAAATGGCGCAAAACACTCTAACCTTACGATACGTTTCTGGAAAACAAGAATTTGGACTAACTCTTGATCAAATAGTTGCAAAAGCAGCTGAATTACAAAATATATAATAAAAAGGGGTGTATGATACATACACCCCTTTTTACAAACAATAAAAATTCTTACAAAAGCTTTTCAAATTCTCTTCTTATAGCGGTCATGGCAGGCATATTACCAGTTTGTTGTGCAACCATGTACGGCGTCAAATCATAAGTTTTATCTTTTTGTATCAAAAGATCAATCCCACCAGCGCTACAATACCTTTCTACGTGATCTTCGCCATCAATAATTGATTGAATTAATCTTTCAAAAAGAGTCTTTCTTATCTCAACTTTAGTTTTTTTTACAACGGGAGCTATATTATTTCGTCGATTAAGAGATACAGACACCTCAACCCTTGGTCGTTTTCCCAATACTCCTTGATCTGCAGAAAATAATTCTTGAAAAAGAGAAAAACTAATTAAAAACATCCTCACAAGAATTACATTACCCTTCATATAAAACCTTATCATAAAAAACTCAACATATTGTTACACTTTAACAAAAAAAATAGCGCTGTTAAGCTTAACAGCGCTATATAAAACTATCGACAAAGTTTCAATCTGTCAATTCTTTTACAAAATAAATTAAAAGCCTGGAGGGTTTTGTAATGTAAATTGAGTTGTCAATCCAAAACCTGGGGGATTTGATAACGTAAACTGAGAAGAAAGACCAAAGCCAGGAGGATTATGAAGTGTAAATTGACTTACTAATCCAAACCCTGGAGGATTTGATAACGTAAATTGAGATGCTTCATAATTTTGCGCAACAAGATTATTTGACCCCATAAAAAACGCGATAACAAAAACAAAAGTTGCAGATTTTGGTAAAACAAGTAACTTAGAAATAAGTAGCTTGACGTTCATAATATAAACCCCTTAGCATGATATTAAATAATAATGTTCAAGACCTACCATGAGTATAATAATCATTCTCTATAATATCAAGCCTTTATGAGCACCATTATCTCGTTATTTCAATCAGTCACAGGAATCATATCAAACAGCAAATTCCAACTCCTTGCAGAGACGATATCGTTTCTAACTGCAATGACAATCGGTATTCTTTTATGCAAAAATTATAGCAACCAGGAAGAACAAAAACATCATAATCATACGTTCTTTTTCTTACTTCTTATGATTATTGGTATGATGTTTGAAAATTTTGCATGGATGCTTAAGATATCTTATCAAATAGAATTACTCCACATAAATCATTATTACGTACAAATAGTTACGATGATAGCATGGGTTTTTAATTTAATTGGATATCAATCACTTGGACTATTTATCGAAAATCTCATAGAAACAAAACTTACATTTCAATGGCATCAAAAATTATTTGTTACTATGAACTCATTTTTTATTCCATTATTTATATATAGCGCTTTATGCCATATTTATGCACATCCAACAGTCATTTCGATTAACAGCATTTTAAAATTTGCACCATTTTACTTTATGATCACGATTATTCCTTCAATACTTATTGCCGGATACAAAATACGTTATAAAAAAATTCCAACAATTTTAAAAAAACAGTTAAGTATCTTTATTAGGTATATAATACTACCACGACTTATCTTTAACTTTATTGAATGTTTCCCATTTTATGGACCACAAGGAGCTTCTGCTAACACGAGTGGAATTATTGCAACCATTTCATTACTTTTCATGAACTATGCTGTCATATTTTGTTCATTTAATTTAACGCGATTCAGATTTTTCAACTTTTCAAACAAAGTACAAGACAGCTCACCAAACACACTCACTCGATCATTTAAAGACACAATTGAACATATAAGCCTTGCAACAAGCGTCATTGAATTAATTTATATCACACAAACTTTTTTTAAAGAAAATTTTGGAATCGCTCCAGAAAACGTCTGCTTAAATTTTCGTTACAAACAAGAACATTGCTCTGCAGGAACCGACAACTACTGTAGTATTACCAATAACATTATTGAATCATTTATTAATAAAGATGATGAAGCCCTTGAACTTTTACAAAAATATAAAATTTTAGTTGCCGATGAAATATCATTTGATAGTTACTACACAAGAAATACGTCACAAAATTTATTAGCACAATTTTTAGAAGATATTTCAAGTGAAATATTCTTACCAATGTATGATAAAAACAATATTATTGCTTATTTAACGATACAAAGAACATTTCCTCATCATTTTTATAGCGTATCGGATCAAAACAAAATTGTTATTTTTGGAACATACCTTGCAAACGCTATCAACATTATGCACAACAGCAACACCTCTGCCCTTTTACAAGAAAACAAAAAACTTAAAGAAGAACTTTACATAAAACATCAAGAATACAATCAGTATAAAGAAAGCATTAAAAATCTGATCAAACAAAAATCAAGTTCTCAAATCGGGATTATTTTTTATAAAGATCATAGATTTACTATAGGAAATGAAACTGCTCAAAAAATGCTTCCTATCAACCTAAATCATCAAAAAAAACATCCTTTAACACTTGCTATAACAAAACTGGTTGAACAAGTTGAATCATTTAGAACTATACAAAGTCGATTTTTATACGACCATACTAATAAACAGATTTTAGTAACAGCAGTTCCTCACTTTGATCATCTTGGTGGAGTGATTATAACCTTACACTATCCAGATTCTTCTGATATCGTCAAAACACATATTGATCAAATACAAGACCCATCACAAATCGACTATTTGCTCTATCTTGAAACAACAAAATCTGGAAAATTAATTAATCAAATTATTCCAAGTAACAGTGAATCATTACTCACATTTAAAATTAAACTCTTACAAATCGCTTTAAACAAAAAAGCAGCTCTTCTTGAAAGCCATAATGATGATTTAATGAATATCGTAGAAATTATTCATCACGTAAGCTTACGTTCAGTACTTCATGTTATTGATTTAAAACCAACAACAAGCACACACGACTTAGCTATAAAACTTTTTGGAATTAATCCCTTGTTACTCCAAGATCAAGAAGAAGGAATTTTAAAAAAATTAGATAGAACAGGTACATTATTTATCAAAAATATAGAATTTGTTGATTTAGAAACACAAAACAAATTAGCTGAATATATCCGATACGGTGTCTTTACGATCATGAAAAGTGAACATCGAGTCGCCTCAGACGTTCGTATTATTTGTTCTGTAAGTACTGATCCACAAAAATTAATTACTGAAAATAAACTTTCTGTAAAACTTTACCAAGAACTTGCTCAAACAATTATTAGCATGCCATCACTTCTTACTATGGATGAAAAAGAGCTTTCAGAGCTGATAGAAGGATTCACGTATCAACAAGCACAAGCTCATAATTTTTCAGCACTTCTTCAAATATCTAAAAAAGATAAAGATCAACTTTTGGACAGAAGGCCTGCAAGTTTAAGTGAATTTAAAGCAAAAATTCAGTCAATTTTAAATCAAAAATCAAATGACTATCAAATTTCGCACGAGACGCATCATGACCCTCGACTTGCAATAACGGACCCAGTTTTATTAAAAGCTGCAAATCTTGGTAAATATTCTCTTAAAGACCAGCATATTATGACACTGCTTTGGAACCATTTTCATTGCCAAAATAAAATCGCTCAATTTTTAGGCGTCAATCGATCTTCTGTAAATCGTCGTTGTAAAGAATATAATTTACAATAATTAATATCATATTTATGATATTACACGTAAAAACAATTTAAAAATTTACGCTTGATCTGTCATATTGTCACGACAGATCAAAAATCGGTTTAAGGTAATCAAAGCAATGAAATACGAAGAAGCTTTTTTAAAAAAAGATGCATTTTTAAAATATGTCCATGTAGAACGTAATTTAACAGCAAACACCTTTAAATCATACACCTGCGATTTATCACAATTTTTTACGTTCTGGAAAAATCACAATCTTAAAACAAATCAAGACGTTTCTATAAAAACAGCACTTGAACATTTTTTCATTCATCATTTTTATAAAAAAACGCAAAAATCATCTCTTGCAAGAAAAATTTCCTGTTTTACTTCGTTTGAACGATATATAAAACTCCAAGGAATCGACTTACAACTTCAACTCACGCGACCAAAAATAGAAAAAAAACTTCCAACTTATTTAACAACTCAAGAAATTACCTATCTTCTTGATGAAATTTCAGACGACCAACTTCCAAGCAATCGTCCAATTCGAGATAAAGCAATATTTGAAACACTCTACGCAACTGGCGTTCGCTGTTCAGAGCTAACGCAAATAGCTTTAGATGATATTAATTTTGAAGAAAAAACAATCGTAATCCAAGGAAAAGGCAGAAAGCAACGAATCGTACTTTTTGGCGAAAAAGCAAAGAAAAAAATAATAGAATATATTAAAAAAGAGCGATCTCTTGATGATAAAAACATCACCAATATACTTTTTACCACTCGCCAAGGAACAGCCTTATCAAATCGATCAATACAAAAAATATTAAATATGTTTAGTAACTTTTTAAAAGTAAAAAAACATCTCACACCACATAAAGTTCGCCATTCTTTTGCAACACATCTTTTAAATGCAGGACTTGACCTTCGAGCTTTACAAGAACTATTAGGACATGCATCACTTTCTAGTACAGAAAAATATACACACGTAACAATTAAAGATTTACAAAATATGTATGAGACAATTCATCCAATCAACTCAATGCTCAACTCACTTGATTAATTATGCGATACACCAACAGTACATCACGCTTACACCTTTACTATATTGCACTTTCAACAGGAATTGCCTTATGCATCATTATCAGTCGTCTTATATTTCTGCAAATTTATCACTATGAACGATTTATAACACTTGGCGAAAAAAATTTTACAAGAATTAAAGCGATTGAACCTTTGCGAGGAAATATTGTTGACTGTCATGGTAATTTACTTGCAACAAACAGACCAATCATTAATATCGACTGGATTGGATCAGGACAACAAAAACTTTCTTATGAACAAAAACATACGCTTGAAAAAATTGAAACAATCCTTACAAAACATGGAAAACCAACCTTACTAGATCTTTCAAAAATTAAACGTGCTGAAAAATTTGCAACAAGCTGTCAAATCGCATCTGATATCAGCATGCAAGCTTTAAGTGAAATTTCTGAACAGTGCGCAGATTGCTCTAACATTGCTCTTTCTAAAAAATTTCAACGATTTTATCCTCATAAAACACTTGCTTGCCATATTTTAGGATATCTAGGAGATCTTGACACACAACAACAAAGTTCTGGAAAGATGGGATTAGAACTTATTTTTGATGAAGAACTTAAAGGAAAACATGGTAGCATGAGCCAAATTATTAATTCATTTGGAAAAAACCTTGCAATCAATCATATCACTCAATCACAAGCAGGACAAAATTTTACATTAACCTTAGATATTCAACTACAAAAAATAGCTCAAGAGGTTATGCCACAAGACTATGCTGGTGCCTTTATTCTTCTTAACCCTAAAACTGGTGATTTAAAAGCACTTCTTTCAAATCCAGGATTCGACCCATCATTATTTTTAAAATCAATTACCCCTGAAGAATGGAGATCTCTTCAAACCAACCGCCCCTTTATTAATCGAGCTTTCAATGCATCATATCCACCAGCATCTATTTTCAAACTCATCACGATTACCAGCGCCTTAGAACACGGAATTATAACACCTGAATCAAAATTCAACTGCAGGGGTTACACCACATTTAAAGACAGAAAGTATTATTGTAATAATCAGACTGGACACGGTGTTTTAGATATCAAAGAAGGTCTTGCTCGGTCGTGCAATATCGCATGTTTTGAAATAGCTCAAAAAATATCAATTGATACTTTAGCAGATTATGCATATCGATTTGGATTAGGGGAAAAAACAAATATTATTTTTCCAGAAACCAGTGGTATAGTACCATCAAATGAATGGAAAAAAATTGTAAAAGGCGAGCCTTGGTGGAAAGGCGAAACTCTCTCAGCATCGATCGGACAAAGTTTTTTACTTGCAACACCCATTCAAATCGCCTGTATGATCGGATCTATTTTCACTGGACACTTAGTCACGCCAAGAATTTTAGCATCTGATGATATTCAAACGAATAAACTTACTATAAAACCAGCTACTCTAGAATTTTTACAAGAATGTATGAAATCCGCAATCACGACAGGAACTGGTCGAAATATTAATCGTCTCAAAAATATTACTGTTTACGCAAAAACAGGGACAGCCCAAACAAAAACACGTTCTGCTGACACCAAAGAAATGCAAACTGATTGCCATGCATGGTTTGTAAGCTATTTTTATTACAAAAACGAAGAACCTTTAGTTATGGTCATTTTAATCGAACATGCTGGTGGTTCAGCTGTTGCTACAGCAGTTGCGAAAAAATTCTTAGCACAATACATGAAGTTAATTGGATAATAAGGATCGTAATTTTTCTAAACGTTCGGACGATGTTTTAACAAACATACTATCTTGTTCTAAATTTTGTAACGCACGAGAAGCATACAATCGAGTCTGATCATGATTATTTTGAACATAATACAACCATGCAAATTCTTCATAAATAAGGCCACGCATAAGATAAAAGGTCGACTCTGCAACGTTCAATGATTTATTTTTAAAAGCAACTTCTAATATTTGTAAATTTTGCTGTTGCATAGCTAACGCTTCATCGACCTTACCTAACACACGCAAACATCGAGCAATCGTCCATGATGCAAATTGCACCTGAGATACTTCTTTTTGTGCTACAAAAATATCATACGCTTCTTGATAAGCTTGCAATGATGCTTCATAATCAGCAACATCAAAATAATTTTGGCCTAAATTATTATACAAAGGCCCAAGCCATAGTTTCGTTTTTTTATCTTCTGTCTTTACAGCAATATCTAAAGCTACGTTATTCCATATTATTTTTTGAAGATTATCTGGGACAATAATTGCAATCATATGAGCCAGATCAACTGTATAATAATCATAATGCAATTTTTCACTGAGAGCATAAGCTTTATAAAATAATGCATAAATTTCATGAAACCTAACAACTTTACCATCAATCCACAAGTCTTCTTGATACATGACTCGACCCCGCTCATAATTTATACGAATCTGAGCGATACCATTTTTGTCTACCAAAAATTTTTCAGCTCGATGCAATGTAGCATACGCATCATCAAATTTTTGCTGCATTGCTTGAACTAATGCAACTTGTGATGCAATCTGACAGTGCAAATCAAATTTTTTAGCATGCAAACTTTTTTTTAATAATCCTTCAAGTTCTGCTTGAGCCTTATCAAGATCTTGTTCTTTACGTAATATTGTATCAAAATCTTCAATTTTTTCTTGTGACTTGTACCACCAAGCAACCAAACTTGCAAATAAAGTTCCTGTAATAATTCCCACATTAAATCCTTTACATACAAAAAACAGACCGCTAGGTTGATGCTAACACTCTATGCAATTTATCGTAAAATATGATTTTTATCAACGGACAAACCATCGATTTTATGCAGCAGAATCAAACCATTCTGTAAAAAAATTATGCATTTCTTTATCAAAACGAGCATATTTATGAACTAATAGATCACGAACTTTTTTATCAGACGAAGAATTTATTTTTTTAGCTTGAACAAAAGAGTTCCAAAAATCTAATGCATCCTGTTGTCGTGGATAAAGTTTAAAAATATTATCTACGACAACTTCTCTCATGTCATTTTGAAGAGGCAGAAAACCTTTATTAATAGATCGTATTCTTGTAGCAATCTGTGACGGCGACCAACCTGCAACAATATTTTTACAATGAGCGTTAGCTGGCTTATCAGCAGCATATTCAGCTATTATTATATTTTCTAACAAGGTAAAGCGATTTTCAGAAGTTTTTGATTTTTTTCGTAGTATTAATGGATAAGAATCATCCAAATGATCACTTGGCGATTTTCTTACTTCCAATAATTGTTTATCACTACACATTACAATACTACAACTAAGCATACATAATACGCTTAAAAAAAGACTCTTCATACAAACCTTCACACCAAAATAACCATAGACAATAAACCTTAAACTCTAATCTATCATAAATTACAAACAAAAAAGGGATTCATAAATATGAATCCCTTTTTTTAATTTTTATTCAAACAAAATTACTTAGATGAATCTTGCGCAGCTTTCATCGCATTCATTCTTTTTGCTAAGCGAGAAATTTTACGAGCAGCTGTGTTACGGTGTAACAAATGTTTTCCTTGTGCTCGTGCTATTTTTGATTGTGCATCAGTGAACAATTCTGTTACATTTGCCGCTGTTGATTCAATAGCAGTCAAAACTTTTTTTACTGCAGTTTTAATTGCTGATCGACGAGAAACATTTACTAAACGACGTTTTTCATTTTGCAAAACACGTTTTTTTGATGATTTACTATTAGCCA
>JACCDX010875094.1_pt1 | contig 18598 bp, 12 predicted proteins | sample 7449681 | NCBI WGS metagenome assembly JACCDX01 (sample SAMN15323450, study PRJNA562643) | freshwater metagenome | isolation source: river surface water | place: USA:Blue River Watershed | collected 2017-08-18
CCCGGCCTTCGCCGCGGGGCTGGCCGTCGGGCCGCGGACCGCGATCGTCGCGTTGTCCGCCGCGATTGCGGCCGCCGCGGGAATGGCGGTGGCCGTCGCCGTCGCGCCGATCGCCGCCCGGGGTTTCCCCGGCGGGAGCGGCGGGTTTGTCGGAGGATTTGTTTCCGCCGAAGAGGCCGCCGAGCCAGGCGAAGAAGCCCTTCTTCTTGGGCGCTTCCGGAGCCGGCGTGCGTTCCTGGTAGGGTTGCTTCGTGCGCGGTTCGAACTTGCGATCGTCACGGCGCGGTTCGCGGGGCTCGAGATGGCGGTTTTCGCGCTCTTCGCGCGGCGCGCGGGGCTCGCGGGGTTCGGACGGACGACCATCGCGGCCGTCCCGGCCGCCGCGACCTTCGCGCTGTTCGCGGCGCTCGCGGGAGGTCTGGAAGGACGGGCGTTCGTCGCGGCGGGGCTCGGCGGGGGCATCGTTGCCGGTGGCGCCGGGGGACTCCCAGCGCACGGAGGTGCGGCGGGTTTCCTCGGGCGGAAGAATCTTCAGCTCGGGCTTGGTTTCAGGCTCGGTCTGCGCCGCGGGGGCGGGTGTCTCCGTCGGGGCCGGAGCGGTCACCGGGGCGGCCGGCTCCGCGGCGGCGACGGGCGCCGGCTCGGCAGCAACAGCGGGAGCGACCGGCTCGGGCGCGGGCGGGGGCGGCGGCTCGAACGCGCGGGGCGTCGAGACGGCGGTCTCGCCGGTGAACGGATTCACGAACTCGCTCTTGGTCGCGATGACCTCCAGGGAGCTGGGCTTGAAGCCGGCCGCGGGGGTGGGAGCGGTGGCGGCGGTGGCGGCGGCGGACGGACGCTTGCCACGGGCGAGGCCGGAGCCCCGGGTGGCACCGAACGAGCCAAACGCACCGGTGGCGGGGCTGGCGGAGGCCGCGGCGGGCGCGGCGGAGACGACATCCGCGGGCGCAGGGGCCGGAGCGGACGAGTCGGCGGAGGCCGGGAGCGGCGCGCCTGACTTTTCTTGTTCTGACATGTGTGTGTGGTGGGATGAAGGCGACCCGGCGCGCGGAGCGCGGAAGGGTGCCGGATGGTTGGATGCAGCCGGAACGCAGGGTGCGCTCGACGGATGCAAGAGCGGCGACGCTCGCCGAGGCCGGCGGGGGTGGCAAGTGGCAATTCCGGACCGGTCCGCCGGTCGCCGCCGGGGCGGCGGGCGGCCCCGGTTTCTCCACTTGCCAGCGGTCCGGCGCGGCGGACAGCCTGCGCGCCATGGACAAACTCGAAGAGATTTTCCGGATGCAGGATGCGTTGAACCAGCGGATCGGCGTCAGCCTGCCGCCGCCGACGGACGAGGAGAAGGCGAAGTGGATTCTCAACTACACCCGCGCGATGCAGCAGGAAACGGCCGAGCTCATCGACAGCGTGCCGTGGAAGTGGTGGGCGAAATACCAGAAGTTCGACGAGCAGAACGCGAAAGTGGAGGTGGTGGACCTGTTTCACTTTCTCGTGTCGCTGGCGCAGACGCTCGGGATGACGGCGGACGATGTCTACCAGGCGTATCTGAAGAAAAACCAGGTGAACCACCAGCGGCAGGACAGCGGCTACGTGAAGAAGGACGAAGCCGACTCGAAGCACATCTGACCTTCGGGCGACCGCCCGGGACGCGGCCGCTGCGGACGGACCTCAGCGGGAAACCACGAACGCCGCCGTCACGTCGACGGCGGTCTGGCCGTCCTCGACGATGCTGGCCTTGAGCTTGAGCTTGGCCTTGCCGTAGCGGTCGAGGGCGTCCTTGAACTCGGCGATCGCGGCCTGCGCGGGCCGTTCGCAGATCGCGCGGAGGTCGCCGATCACCGGCTTGCGATAAGCCGCGCGGCTTTCCTTCACCACGATGCGCCACTCGGTTTTGTCGGCGCCTTTTTCGTTCTTCATCAGCTCCCACACGACGCCATAACCGGCGAGGGTGGCGAGGGAGACGAGGCTGCCGCCGAAGGCGGTGTTGAGGGAATTCCGATTTTGCTCCTTCGGCGCGCGGAGCACGAGAGACCGGTCGTCGCTGACCTCCACGCCGACGCCCATCGCTTTGGCGAGCGGGATCATCTCGTGGAGGAAGAGCTCCAAGGCTGGAACCTTGACCGATTTCATCGAGGGCGGACGTTGAAGGCTTTTTATCGGCACGTCAAAGCCTCAGCCTGAGCGGGAACTTTCCGGGCAATCCGGCGGGCCCGGTTGACGTGGCGCCCGGGGTCGCCCTGATACCTCCGCGATGATCGCCCCCGGCCAGACGCTCGACCTGAACTTCACCGTGAAAGCGGTGCGCGACGGCGTGATCCGGGAGATCGGATTTGCGGAGTTGCTGACGCAACGGACGGTGGTGTCGGTCTATATGAAGAACAACACGCCCAGCTGCGACCGGCAGAACGCGGCGTTGGGGGTGGTGGCGGCGGAGCTGGCCAAGGCGGGGGTAAATCTGGTGGCGGTGAGTCGCGACACGGCGGGCGCGCAGGCGCGATACGCGGCCAAGCACCGGGTGACGTATGTGCTGGTGAGCGATCCGGACGACCGGTTCTCCCGGGCCGCGGACGCGATGGTGGAGAAATCGATGTATGGCCGGACGTTTGTCGGGCCGGCGCGCGCGGCTTACGTGTTGGACGGTGTCGGCACCGTCCTCGCCACGGTGCCCAAGGTCGACGCGGCGAACCACGCCGAACAGATCCGGGCCGTGTTGGCGGGCCTGCCGCAGGGCAAGCGGTCGGAGGCCGGAGCGTGAATCCCGAGCGGCCGCAAGCGTCCGGGTCGCGGTTGCGCCGGCGACGCCGGGCGGGCGTGGCGGCGTGGCTGGTCGGCGCGGTGATCGTCGGCGGAGCGGCGGTCTGGTGGGCGGGACGTCGGGAGGTGTCGCCGTCGGACGCGGCCTTTGCCGCGGGCGTGGTCACGCCGCCCGCGCCGGCGATGGGACGGGCCGGTTCTCGGTTGGCCGACGGCACCGCGGCGCGCGGCGCGACGGCCGGTGCGGGTGTCGTCGCACCGGCGTTGTGGACGTCCGGCGTGCCGGTCGACGCGGCGCGGATCGCGGCGGCTCTGCCGGCTCCGGCGGATCGCGTCGATTACGTGCGCATCGACCGGTCGGTCGGCGTCGGGAAACACTCGCCGTTCTGGCAGCCCGGCGGACGGGGGCGTATCGCGTTGCCGCTGCCGGACGGCGACGTGGTGGCGGTGATCGAGCGAAGCACGATGTTGGGCGCGGACCGCTGGGTGAGCGAGGGGGCGGTGGAGGGCCGCCCCGGCAGCCGCCTCCTGCTGGCATGGAGCGAAGGGCAGGTGCATGCGGAGATTTTTGATCCGGAGACCGGCACCTGGGTCGTGCGGACGGCGACGGCGGACTGGGCGCAGGTTTACCGCGTCGCGCCGGAGAAGATCGCGCCCTGCGGCGGAGCGCGGGTGCCGGCGCGCGGAGCGGCGGCGACCGATACGGCGCCGGCCGGCCTGACGTCCGCGCCCGGCGGCGAAGGCCGGGCGACGTCTTGGTCGGCCGACGACGGGGCGGCGGGAATCGAGGTGCACGTGCTGATGGCGCATACGACGGCGGTGCTGGCGACGCTGACGGGGCCGGAGCGAACGGCGGCGCTGCAAAGTGCCTTCGACCTGGCGATCGCGAAGGCCAACCGCGCCCTGGCCGACAGCCTGGTCGCGGTGCGGCTGAAGCTGGTCGGAGTGGCGGAGGTGAACCATCCCGGGGACGAGAACGCCGGGGCGGTCGCGCGGTGGCAGGACGATTCGCTCACGGCGCTGTATCGGACGGCCGACGGCACGATGGACGAGGTGCACGCCCGGCGGGATGAAGTCGGGGCGGATTTCGTGTGCCTCGCGTTGAACCGGCCGGACTTCGGCAGCAGCGGGTTGAGTTTTGTGCTCAGCGAACCGGGGGACCCGGACAACGCGCGCTACGCCTTCGCGGTGGTGAACTACGCGCAGATGACCGGCTCGCACGTGGTGACGCACGAGCTCGGGCATCTCTTCGGCTGCGAGCACGACCGGCCGAATGCGGACAGCGTGCCGGCGTTTTCCTACGGCTACGGCCACCGGTTTCTCGGCGGCGACGGGCGGTGGTATCACGACATCATGAGCTATCCGCGCGTGCGCAATTCCAGCGCTCCGGTGGCGAGCGAGGTCGGATATTTTTCGACGACGCGGGTGACGGTGCCGAGTCCGGTCGCGGCGGCGCCCGGTGTGGCGATCGGCACCCCCGGGGAAGCGGACACGGCGCGCACCATCGAGCGGACGGCGCCGGGGAGCGCGCTCTACCGGACGAGCGCGACGGCGACCGCGCCGGCGGCGGTGCTGGTGAACGCGGCGACGCGCGCGTGGGTGGGGACGGAGGACCAGGCGCTGTTCGGCGGTTTCGTCGTCGCGGGCGGCGCGCCGACGCCGGTGCTGGTGCGCGCGGCGGGACCGGCGCTGGGGGGCCTGGGAGTGCCGGGCGCGCTGGCCGACCCCCGGTTGCGGATCTACGGCGGCGCGGTCCAGCTGGCGGAGAACGACAACTGGGAGGCGGGGGACGGCGGGGCGGCGGTGCGGGCCGCCGGCGCGCGGGCGGGGGCGTTTCCCTTTTCCCCGGGCAGCGCGGATGCGGCGGTGCTGCTCACCTTGCCGCCCGGGGCGTATTCGGCGATCATGGACGGGGCGCGCGGCGCAAACGGAATCGGACTGATCGAAGCCTACGATGCCGGAAGCGGCGCGGCGCGCCTCATCAACCTCGCGGCGCGGGCCTACGCCGACCGGAGCGGCCGCGAGATCCACGCGGGTTTCGTGGTGCGGGCCGGTCCCGGCGAGACGCGCCGGATGCTCCTGCGGGTGCTCGGGCCGTCGCTCGCGCGGGCTCCCTTCAATCTTGCCGGCGTGCTGGACGATCCGGAAATGGCGTTGAAGAACGCCGCGGGCGACACGCTGCTGGTCAACGACGACTGGAGCAGCGGGGCGGCGGGCGGCGCGGGGCCGGCCAACGATTTTGCCCCGCTGATCGTGCTGCACGGGGAGAAGCAGATCGCGGCGACCGGCCATGCGCCGGGCAACCGTCGCGAACCCTGCGTGCTGATCGACCTGCCGGCCGGGGCCTACACGGTGGTGGTGCGGCCCTTCGAGCGGCGCAGTCCGGATCCGGAGCTCGACCAGCCGGCGGTGCCGGGCCTCGGGATCGTGGAGGTTTACGAGATCCGTCCGTGAGCGGCGACCGCGGCGCGGGCGCGTGACACAGTTTTCGGTTGCGCCGGCCGCGGGGACCGCGACGGTGGCGCCGTCCAGCGCGAACACGATCGCGACCGGACGCTTCCAATCCAAACCCTCCGCCCGGACTCCGCGGCTTCATCGCCCATGCGAAAAGCACCCCCGTCCCCGACTGCGCTCGCGCCGTTATTCCGTCCCCGGAAAACCGCCGGGACGCCGTGAAATCGATTCTGGACCTGGCGCGCGCCAAGCGCGACCGACGCCCGATCGTGATGGTCGCGGCCTACGACGCACTCGTCGCGCGGATCGTCGCGGGCTCGGCGGCGGATGTCATTCTGGTCGGCGACAGCCTCGCGATGGTCGTGCACGGATTTCCGTCGACCGTGCACGCGACGCTCGAACTGATGGTCGCCCATACGGCGGCGGTCCGGCGCGGCGCGGGCGATTGCCTGGTGGTGGCGGACATGCCCTTTCTCGCGGCGCGGTGCGGACCGGAGCGGGCGGTGGAAGCGGCCGGCGCGTTGGTGCGGGCGGGGGCCAACGCGGTCAAACTCGAGGGCGTGGCCGGGCAGGAAGAGGCGATCGCGCGGATCGTGGCGAGCGGCATCCCGGTCATCGGACATCTCGGGCTCACGCCGCAGGCGGTGAACGGACTTGGCGGCTACCGGGTGCAGGGCCGCGAACCGGCCGCGGCGGAAGCCCTGCGGCGCGACGCCCGCCGGCTGGAGGAGCTCGGGGCGAGCGCGGTGGTGCTCGAATGCGTGCCCGCGGCACTGGCGGCGGACGTCACGCGCGAGCGGGGCCTCCCGACGATCGGCATCGGCGCCGGGGCGGAGACGGACGGGCAGGTGCTGGTGTGGTCGGATCTCTTCGGCCTGGACGCGGAGTTCCGGCCGCGGTTCGTGCGGCGCTACGCGGACGGGCACGCGCTCGTGCGGGAGGCGGTCGACCGTTTCGCGCGGGACGTGCGCACGGCGGAGTTCCCCGCCGCGCAGGAGGTGCCGGCATGAGCACGCGGTGCCTTTCGGTGGCGGAGTGGCGACGGCGGCGGGAATCGCCCGAGTGGGCGGGCAAGCGCATCGGTTTCGTGCCCACGATGGGGGCGCTGCACGCGGGGCATGCGGCGCTGCTGCGGCAGGCACGGGCGGAAAACGAACGCGTGGTGCTGAGTATTTTCGTCAACCCCACGCAGTTCAACGATCCCGCGGACCTGGCGAAATATCCGCGGACGCTCGAGGCGGACTGCGCGCTGGAGGCGCCGTTTGCGGACGCGGTCTTCGTGCCGGCGGCGGACGAACTCTACCCGGACCGCTATGCGTATCGGCTCACCGAATATGAGCAGAGCTGCCGCTGGGAAGGCGCGCATAGGCCGGGGCACTTCGACGGGGTGCTGACGGTGGTGCTCAAACTGCTCAACGCCGTCCGGCCGGACCGCGCGTATTTCGGCGAGAAGGACTGGCAGCAGCTGCAACTGGTGCGGGGCTTGGTCGGGGCGATGCTGCTGCCGATCGAGATCGTGGCCTGCCCGACGGTCCGCGACGCGGACGGATTGGCGCTCAGTTCCCGCAACGCGCGGCTTTCGCCCGAAGGACGGGCGCGCGCGGCGGAGTTTCCGCGCGCCCTGCGGACGGCGCCCGACGCGAAGACCGCGGCGGAGCGGCTGCGGGCGGCGGGGTTTGAAGTCGACTACGTCGACGACCACGCGGGCGTGCGCCTCGGGGCGGTGCGGCTCGAAGGGGTGAGGCTGATCGACAATGTCCGGCTCTAACCTGCTCTTCATCGTGACGGGCTCCGTCGCCGCCTACAAAGCGTGCGATGCGATCTCGCGCCTCGTGCAGCGCGGCCACCGCGTGCGGGTGGCGGCGACGGCGAGCGCGCTGCGCTTTGTCGGCGCGGCGACCTTCGAAGGTCTGACGGGCGCGGCGGTGGCGCAGGATCTTTTCGCGCCGGGTGAGGCGCTCGCGCACATCGAGCTGGCGCGTTGGGCGGACGTGACGGTGGTGTGCCCGGCGACAGCCCATACGCTGAACCGGCTGGCCGCCGGGCTCGCCGACGACCTCGCGGGGGCGCTGGTGCTGGCGCACGACCGCGCCAAGCCGCTGCTGCTGGCGCCGGCGATGAATCCGGCGATGTGGTCGCATCCGGCGACGCAGGCCGCGGTGCGGACGCTGACCGGCTGGGGGGCGCGCTGGATCGACGTGGGCACGGGCCGGACGGCGTGCGGCGAAGTCGGCGCGGGCCGGCTGGCGGAGCCGGCGGATATCGTGGCGGCGGTGGAGGCGGCGGCGGCGCGTCCGCCGCGGCGCCTGCGCGTGCTGATCACGAGCGGCGGCACGGCGGAGCCGATCGACGCGGTGCGCGCGATCACCAACGCGAGCACGGGGGATACGGGGGCGGCGATTGCGGAGCATTTCGCGCGAGCCGGTCATGCGGTGCGGTTGCTGCGGGCGAAGGCGGCCCGCGCGGCGCGCGGCGTGGAGGCGGAGACGACGTATTTCACCACCGCCGAACTGGCCGCCGCGCTGGCGCAGGAACTGGGCGCGCATGAATTCGATGCGGTGATCCATGCGGCGGCCGTGGCCGATTTTGCGGTCGCGGCGATCGAGTCGCCCGACGGCGCGGACCTCGGCGCGGTGGGCGCGGGTCGAAAAATCGCCTCGGGCGCGCCGCCGGTGCTGCGCCTGAAGAGCAATCCCAAGCTGCTCGACTCGATCCGGGGATGCAGCCGGCGCCGCGAGGTGCGCGTGGTGGGCTTCAAGCTCACGAGCGGCGCGAGCGAACAGGAGGAAGCGGCGGCGGTCGGCGCCCTGTTCGCCGGCGGCGCGGTCGATCTGGTGGTGCACAACGATCTCGCGCAGCGGAGCGCGACGGGGGCGTTTCCGGCGCGCCTGTGGGCGCACGGCGCGCCGGTCGGGTGCTGCGACGACCGCGCGGCGATCGGGCCGGCCCTCGAGCGTTGGCTGCTCGCCACCGGCGGGTGAGCGGACACCGTGGTCGGACCTTCTTTTCCCCATGCTCCTCTGTCTCGATATCGGCAATTCCCAGATTCACGGCGGGGTGTTCGACGACGCGGTCTTGCGCCTGCAGTTCCGCAAGACGACGCACCCGTTGGGCGCGACGGACGAGTTCGGGATGTTCCTGCTGACGGTGCTGCGGGAGAACGGCGTCGATCCCCGGACGGTGACGCGCGTGGCGATCTGCTCCGTCGTGCCGCCGGCGCTGTATCCCGTGCGCAGCGCGTGCCTGAAGTATTTCCGGGTCGAGCCCTTCGTGCTGCAGACGGGGGTGAAGACGGGTCTCAAGGTGAAATACCGCAACCCGCACGAAGTGGGATCGGACCGCATCGCGGGGGCCGTCGCGGCGGTGCTACGCCGGCCGGCGACCGATCTGATCGTGGTGGATTGCGGAACGGCGACGACGTTCGACGTGGTGACGGCGGCGGGGGATTACCTCGGCGGCGCCATCATGCCGGGGATCGGGATCTCGGTGGATACGTTGGCGGGGAAGACGGCCAAATTGCCGACGATCGAGATCGCGCGGCCCGGCCCGGTGCTGGGGCGGTCCACGGTGGAGAGCATCCAATCCGGGGTCTACCACGGTCACGTGGGCGCGATCCGGCAGCTGGTCGCGGAGCTGGCCCGCGAGGCGTTCGCGGGCCGTCGACCCGCGGTGATCGGCACCGGGGGATTCGCGCGGTTGCTGGAGCCGGAGCAGCTGTTCGACGAGATCGTGCCCGAGTTGGTGCTGCTCGGGCTGCGGCAGGCGGAGCGGATCAACCGGGAGACAACGGCGTAGCTTGCGATCGCCGCTGGGCGCGGCGCGCGGTCACGGGGCGCCGGTTTCGTCCAGCTCGAGCCGCACGACGTCGTAGATCACGCCGTTGTTCACCGGTCCGGCGGGCACGGTAAGGACGAGGGTGTTCGTCCCCGGGCGCAGGAGCGCGGCGTCGAATGCCAGTTCGCGCTCATACCAGAGGCCGCGGATCGAGTGGCGCGTGATGGCGCCGTCGACGAGGAGGCGGTCGATCTTGCCGACGGCACTGTCGTTGACGGTGACCGCGATTTCCCGCGCGCCGCCGCCGCAGATCGCGACCCGCAGGACGGCGCGGCCGCGGGGAGGCGCGGCGCCCGCGACGTCGAACTCGATCGCATACGGCGTGGCGCGGCCGGGCGTGGTGACGCCGAAAAAGGGGCGGGATTTCGCCGCGGGATCTTCGTTGCGCGGCACGTGCTGGAAGAACCAGTCGCGCGCCGGATCGCTGCGTCCGACGACGAAGTGCACGTCGCGGGGGAACAGAGCGGGATAGCGGAGCGGCATCTCCGGCAGCCAGAAACGGTCGCCGCCGGCGAACTCGGAAGCCGTGCGGTTGGGAAGACCGATCTCCCAGAGCGGGCGGCCGCGCCGGACCGGTCGCCACTCGAGCACACCCAGGTCGAGCGGCCGCCCCGCGGTCACCACGACGTCGGCCCGCGCAAATTCGCCGAGGACGCCGTCGGCGAGGGCGCGCAGCGCGTAGGTGCCGGCCGGGACGTGCGGAATCGCGAAGCCGCCGTCGGGCGTGCCCCGCACCCAAAACTGGTAGTGCTTGGCGTCGACCTGCCAATCGATCGTGCGGGCGACGGCGGGGGCACCGGCGGGGCCGGGCCGCGGGACGGGCGAAACGTAGTCGGCCGGGGTGAGCCCGACGAGCAGGTTGGGCAACGCGGTGGAACGGGCATGGGAATCCTCGAGGCGCAGCCGCCCGGAGACGACGGCGCGTTCGGCGCGGGAGGCGTAGCCGACGCCGGCGACCCAATCGTAGGGCCATTGCGCGGTTTCCTTGGCCAGTCGGGTGCGGGCATCGGCGGCCAGCGCCGCCGGATCGCCGTCGCGATTCAGGTAGAGGAAAAAGGGGCCGATCGTCTTGGTCCAACGTTCACCGGCGCCGATCTCGACGAAGGCGCCGCCGTAGTGGCTGCTGCGCCAGTAATTGAAGACGATCGGCGCGGCCACGGGCGTGGTGTCGCGGTGGGCAAGAAATTCGGTCTTGGTCGGGCCGCCGCTGAGAAACTCGACGGACGGGTTGAGGAGCCAGAAGCCGACGCGGTCCCGGGTGCTGGACCAGCCGAACGCGCGGTGATCGAACTGGTTCGCGGTGTAGATGTATTTGTCGCCCTCGCGCAGGGTCGCCGGGAAGGCTTGGTCGCGCTGCGGGTCGACCGTCATCCAGTCGAAGCGATCGGCGAGTTTCGCGGCGAAGCGGGCCTCCGTCATCGTCGCGGCGGGATACTCGGGACGATGGGTGAACGTGCAGTAGGTGTAGATGCCGGAGTCGTCGCGCCCGAGGGTGTAGCGGATCTCGATGTCCACGGGCAGGTCGCCCTCGGCGCCCGCGGGCACACCGGGGCCATGGCCCATTTTCCGGCCGCCGGAGACGCCCTTGACCGAAACCTCGCCGCGGGCGCCGCCGTTGGCCGCCGGGTCGAGCGTGATGCGGGTGATCAATTCCGTGCCGCCGGTGGTGTCGTGCGACCAGTAGGCGCCGGCGTGGCCGGACTTGTCGGTGAGCATCTCGGCGCCGTGGAAAAGGAGCGACGCGAGATCGCCGTTGCGTTTGAGGACCCGGGCGGTGACGACCCCGTTGGAAAGCACGAATGCGGCGTCGGATTCGGTCACCGTGACCGGCGCGGCTTCGGCTCCGACCGCGGCCGCGAGGGCAAGGATGACGCCGGCGAGCCCGGGCCACGGGCGCGGGTGCACGGCGGCGGCGACGAACGAAGCGGCGCGGAGCCAGGCGGGGAAGGAGGTCATGGTTGGGCTTTGAGCCACGCAACGGCGCGCGCTTGGGTGGCGGCGGGCAGGCGCTGGTAGTCGTGGGGTTCGTCGAGGGCGAGGGCGAGGGCGGCGGTGCCGTAGGCGCGCCGGGCCCGGGCGACCGTCTCCCGCACGGCGACGGGGTCCGCGTCGCGATCCATGGTGGGCTGGACGATCAGGACCGGGCGTGGCGCGAGGGCGGCGAGCACATCGTCGTAGTCGTAGGGCACGCGGCTCTCGTGACCGATGAACCAGCCGAGGCGCGGCACGAGCGGGCGTTCGTGGCTGTAGCGGGCCAGGCCGCCGGTGCCGGAGGCGGTGTCGCGGCGAAACGGCGTGAAGCCGGAAATCGCGACGACCGACTTCACGCGGGGATCGAGGGCGGCGGCGTGCAGCGCGACCGTGCCGCCCAGCGTGTAGCCGAAAAGCGAGAGTCGGGACGCGTCGATGCCCGGTTCGCGTTCGAGGGCGTCGAGCGCGGCGCGCGCGTCGTCGACGAGGCGGCCGAGGTGGGACCACCGCGGGTAGCGATCGTAGAACGGGCCGATCTCGGCCTGGCGCGAGCCGAAGCCGCATTGGTCGAACGCGAGGACCGCGAAGCCGGCCTGGACGAGCGCAAGGATCGGATGCAGGTCGCGCCGGTAGACCCACATGTAGCCGAGGGGATGACTGTAGCCGTGCAGCCAGACGACCGCGGGGAGTTTGCGGTCGGAGGGCGTGCCGGCCGGAAAATAGAGATCACCGCCGAGGCCGGAGCCGAAGCGGATGCGACGCGAGTCGGCGGCGCTGCGTTCCGGGTCGCGCCACCCGAACTCCTGGCTGTTGCGGGCGATGACCCAGGCCGGGACATCCGGGGCGAGTTGTCCGGGGTTGGCGACGGGTTTGGTCGGCGTGGCGACCGGTCCGCCCCGCGCGACGGGAGGGCCGCCGCGGCCGCCGGCGGGCGGCGTGTAGCGGGTCGGGGTGGGGCCGAGCAGCCACGCGATCGCGGCCCGCGTTTCGGATGGAGACTTCGGGGGCGGATCCGCGGGGAAACGACCGGGGTCGAACGACTCGCCCACGCGGGCGCGCCACACGTCGAAGTTCCACGGATAGAGCAGGTCGGTTCGCCAGGTCCGCGGGCTGCGGCCGAACTGGCAGTCGAGCCAATCGATGCAGCCCTCGATGTCGTTGGCGCCGTGAAAACCCGGCAGGCGCAGCAGTCCGAGGCGGTCGGGCGCATCGTGGGCGCGGTAAACCCGGAGGGCGGAGGCGTAGGCCTGTTCGTTGGCCCAGACGTTGGCGACCTCGTCGTTCAAACCGTGGGTGGCGAGCAGGGCACGCGGCGCGACCAGCGCCATCAGGAGGTTGGCGTCGACCGGCAGGCGGTCCTCGTGGCCGGCGAAAAACCGCAGCTGCGGCGCAAACCACAGGGGAAACATGCGGGTGGTGGATTCGACGCCCTCGCCCGCGCCGCGTTCGCCGGCGAGACGCCACGGGGTGACACCCCCGACGCCGGTGCTGCCGGCGATGACGGCGGCGATGCGGTCGTCGAAAGCGGCGGCGGTGAGGGCCATCTTGCCGCCGCGGGAGTAGCCGGTCAGCGCGAGGCGCGTCGGGTCGATCTCCGGAACCGTGAGGAGGTAGTCGACCACGAGCTGCACGGTCCACGCGCGCTGGGCGATCGTGGCGAAGTCGTGGTGCGGATAGAGCGCGGGCAGGTCGGTGACCTGATCGACGCCGGACGGGAATTCGCAGACGGCATAACCGCGCCGCAGCAACGCCGCAGCCCAACTGCCGCCGCCGATCACGACCGGGAACGGGCCGCCGACCTCCGGGAGGGTCAGCGTGACCTGCGACGTGAGCCGCTGGCCGGGGCCGTAGTGAAGGGTGACGGTGCGGACCGAGTAACCGGAAAACCGGACCGGATCCCCTGCGGGCACGACGCGATCGAGGGTGGGTTTCGGCGGCAGGGAGCCGATGACGTATCTCTGGAAAAGCGCTTTGATTTCGGCCCGTCGGGCCGGCCAGTCCGATGGCCAGGCGACAGGGCGGCCGTCGTGAAAACGAAGCGGGTCGGGCAGGAAATTGGCGCGGGGCAGCGCGTCGAAGTCGGGCGGCAGTGTGCCGCCCGATTGCTGCCACGCGCGCCACGACGGCACCACGGGGAGATTCGCCAGCATCCAGTCGAGGTGGGCGCGACGCTGGGATTCGGTCAGGGCCGGCGCCGCCGCGGGGAGGGCGAGCACCACGGCAGAGAGGAGCCGAACGGGAAAACGCATGGGCAGGGCGGGGTGCCGCGATCCTTGGGCGGGGCGGGGGCACGGCGATGCGACCGAGGTCTGACAGTGCGAGCGGGCAAGGTGGCGCGCGCCGGGACGGGAGGTGGCGCATTCTGTCACGCTGCGGCGCAGACGGCTCCCGCCGCCCCGAGGGCGGCTTTCCTCCGGGCGCGGGCATGCCGTATGCGAAGGGTGGATATCATGGACTTTGCCAAACTCACCCAGATGTCGCGCCAAGCCGTCACCGACGCGCAGGCGATCGCGCGCCGCCGCAACCACAACGAGGTCGACACCCTGCATCTGTGCGCGGCCCTGCTGGCGCAGGAGAACGGCATCGTGCCGGGTTTGCTGGAGAAGCTGGGACTCGGGCCGGGCGCCCTGCACCTCGCGGTGGAGCGAGAGTTGGAACGGCTGCCGTCCGTGACCGGCAGCGTGGACACGTCCAAGGTCTACGTGACGCAGGCCGCGAACGACGTGCTGAGCCGGGGAGAGGAGGAGGCGGCCAAGCTGAAGGACGACTACATCTCGGTGGAGCACCTGTTCCTCGGACTGCTGGACGTGGCGAAGCCGGAGGCGCTGCGGAAACTGTTCAAGACCTTCGGCCTGGATCGGGCCCGGGTGCTGGCCGCCCTGAAAGAAGTGCGGGGCGCCCAGCGCGTGACGACGGACAATCCCGAAACCACCTACCGGGCCCTCGAAAAATACGGCATCGATCTGGTCGCGCAGGCGCGCAAAGGGAAGATGGATCCGGTGATCGGCCGGGACGAAGAGATCCGCCGGACGGTGCGCATCCTTTCGCGCAAAACGAAAAACAATCCGGTGCTGATCGGCGAGCCGGGCGTGGGCAAGACGGCGATCGTCGAAGGTCTGGCGCAGCGGATCCTGCGGGGCGACGTGCCCGAGGGACTGAAAGACAAGACGATCTTCTCCCTCGACATGGGGGCGCTCGTGGCCGGGGCGAAATACCGCGGGGAATTCGAGGAGCGGCTGAAGGCCGTGCTCGGCGAGGTCAAACAGAGCGACGGGCGGATCATTCTGTTCATCGACGAGCTCCACGTGATTGTCGGCGCCGGGAAGACCGACGGCGCGATGGATGCCGGCAATCTCCTGAAGCCGATGCTCGCGCGCGGCGAATTGCACTGCATCGGAGCGACGACGCTCGACGAATACCGCAAGCACATCGAGAAGGACGCGGCGCTGGAACGGCGGTTCCAGCCCGTGCTGGTCGACCAGCCGGGGGTCGAGGACGCGATTTCCATTTTGCGCGGCCTGAAAGAGCGCTTCGAACTGCACCACGGCGTGCGCATCCAGGACAACGCGCTGGTGAGCGCCGTGACGTTGTCGAACCGCTACATCAGCGACCGGTTCCTGCCGGACAAAGCGATCGATCTGGTCGACGAGGCCTGCGCGATGATCCGCACCGAGATGGACTCCATGCCGCAGGAACTCGACGAGCTCACCCGCAAGGTGCTGCGCCTGGAAATCGAGGAGACGGCCCTCGCCAAGGAAAAGGACGAGGCGAGCGCGCGCCGGCTGGCGACGCTGCGCAAGGAGCTGGCCGAGGCGCGCGAGCAATCCCAGGCGATCCGGCTGACTTGGGAGAAGGAAAAGGCCGCGGTCGGGAAAACCCGGAAGCTGCGCGAGGACATCGAGGCGACGCGGCTGGAGATGGAAAAGGCGGAGCGGGCCTACGACCTGAACAAGGTCGCGGAACTCCGGCACGGCAAACTGCCGCAAATGGAGGCGGAATTGAAGCGGCTGGAGAAGCGGGACGGCGCGGTGGCGACGACGCTGTTCAAGGAGGAAGTTTCCGACGACGAAATCGCCGAAGTGGTGGCGAAGTGGACCGGCGTGCCGGTCGCGCGGCTGGTCGAGGGGGAAAAGGAGAAGCTCCTGCGCCTCGAGGAGGTGCTGCACGAGCGCGTCGTCGGCCAGGACGAGGCGGTCACGCTCGCGACCGAAGCGATCCTGCGTGCGCGGAGCGGCATCAAGGACCCGCGCCGGCCGGTCGGATCGTTTCTGTTCCTCGGGCCGACGGGCGTCGGCAAGACCGAGCTCGCGAAAACCCTCGCCGAGACCCTTTTCGACACAGAGGCCGCGATGGTGCGCATCGACATGTCGGAATACATGGAAAAGCACAGCGTCGCGCGGCTGATCGGCGCACCGCCGGGCTACGTCGGCTACGACGAGGGCGGCCAGCTCACCGAGGCCGTCCGCCGCAAGCCCTACGCCGTGATCCTCTTCGATGAAATCGAGAAGGCGCACCCGGATGTGTTCAACGTCCTGCTGCAGGTGCTCGACGACGGCCGCATCACCGATTCGCAGGGGCGCACGGTGGATTTCAAAAACACGGTCATTATCATGACGTCGAACCTCGGCTCGCGCTTCCTCCTCGAGGGCGTGACCGGCGACACGATCCCGGAAAGTGTGCGCGAGAGCGTGATGATGGAGCTGCGGCGTTCGTTCCGGCCGGAGTTCCTGAACCGCATCGACGAAACCATTCTTTTCAAGCCCCTGACGCTCGAAGAAATCGCGCGGATCGTGGAGCTGCTGCTGGCGGACCTGAACCGGCGGCTCGCCGACCGGCAGGTGACGGTCGCGCTCGACGCGAAAGCAAAGGAATGGGTGGCCGAGAAGGGCTACGATCCGGTCTTCGGCGCGCGGCCCTTGAAGCGCTTCCTGCAGCGGACCCTGGAGACGCGGCTGGCCCGCGCCCTCCTTGCCGGCGACGTCGCGACCGGTGCCGCGCTCACCTTCACCGTCGAGGACGACGGTCTGGCGCCCGCCGCGCACGCGACCCGCTCGCGCCGGTAAGCCCGCGCGTGCGCCGGGGCCGGCGCACGCGGATGCAGTCCGCCGTTTGATCCGGGTGTTGACAGGGCCGGAGCCGGCCGTTCATAGAATATGAAATTGCATAAAGTATGAACGAAGCTTCGGAGCGACGGATAGAAACCCGGGAGGCGATTCTGGATGCGCTGGCCGAGATCGTCGTCGAGAACGGCGGGCTGGATTTTTCGGTCCAGCAGGTCGCCGACCGCGCGGGGGTCACCCACCGGACGGTCTACAATCACTTTCCGACGCGCGAGGCGCTGCGCGAGGGTCTCGCGGATCACGTGGAAAAACGTTTGGCCGAGAAAAACCGGCGACCCGATGCCGGGGAGGTCACTGTCGCCGACCTGCCGCGGATCACTTCGGAGGCGTTCGCGGTGTTCGAAACCGACCCGGCGCGCGTGCGCGCCTATGTCATCCTGATGCTCGCGAGCCGCGGGCTGGCAAAGGTGGCCAAGCGGCGCACCGGCGTGTTCAAAAAGTCGCTCGAGGAGTATGCGCCGCTGCGGGCGCCGGTGTCGGCGCAGGCAGTCATGGCCGCCGTGCGCATGTTCGCCTCGGCAACGGGCTGGCACCTGCTGACGGAACTTTACGGCCTGACACCGAAAGAGGCGACGGAGACGGCGGTATGGGCCACGCGAACCCTCCTCTCCGGTGCGATCGGGACCGACCCGACTCCCGGCGCCAAGAAACAAAACCCGACCCACCCATGAAAACGATCCACGACCCGGCCACCGCGACGGTGCCGGTAATTCCCCTCGTCGAAGCAACCGCCGCATCGCAGTGCGGACAAAAGGCGGCGACCCTCGCCTTGCTGCGCCGCGCCGGTTGCCCGGTGCCCGACGGGGCGGTGATACCGGTCGGAGCCGAGCCCGATCCGGCGCAGGTATGGGCAGGGTTGCAGCGGATCGGGTCCGGTCCATGGGCGGTGCGCTCGTCGGGCGTGGCCGAGGACCTCGACGACGCGTCGTTTGCCGGCCAGTATGAGACCGTGCTGGGTGTCGCGACGGCCGACGGAATGAGCGATGCCATCAAACGCGTGCGGGCCTCGGCGGAGGCGGCGCATGTCGCGGAGTATCGGCGGCAGGACGCCCGAGCGGGTGAAGCCGGGGGCGTGGCGGTCCTGGTGCAGCGCCAGGTGCGGGCGCGGGCGGCGGGAATCGCGTTCTCGGCCAATCCGGTCACCGGAGACAAAGAAGTCGTGATCGAAGCGGTCCGGGGGCTCGGGGATCGCCTGGCGGCGGGGGCCTGCGCGGCGGACCGGTGGGTCGGCGACGGGGCGATGCGAGCGACCGCGGACACCGGCGTCATCGATGCGGCGATCGCGGGACGGGTCGCGGAGCTCGCGCGGCAGGTGGCGACGCTGCGCGGGGGGCCGCAGGACATCGAGTGGGCGCTCGAGGAGAACGAGCTGTTTCTGCTTCAGGCGCGGCCGATCACGAGCTTGCCGCAGCCGCCCCGGATCGAGATCCCGCCGGGGCGGTGGATCAAGGACTCGACCCACTGGTCGGGTCCGATCTCACCCGTCGGGGCGGCGATGTTGCTGCCTTCGCTGGAGGCCGCCTTTGCCAAGGTCTTCGCGGAGTTCGGCCTCCCGATCGAGGTGATCCGGCCGCGCTCGTTCGGCGGAGAGGTTTACACGCAGGAGATCGAGGCGGGCGGGAAGCACAATCCGGGCAACCCGCCCCCGTGGTGGGCGGGTGCGATCGCGTTTCGGGTGGTGCCGGCGCTGCGGCGCCTGGCGGCCGCGGCGGAGAAGGCCCTGCCGAAACTCGAGAGCTACCCCCGGGCCTGGGAAGAAACCTGGCGCGACGCGTGGGCGCTCCGGCTGGAGAACGAGGGCAAGGTGGACGTGGCCGGGTTGTCGGACGAGGCGCTGCTGGCGCACCTGCGGCACCTCGGCGAGGAAGTCCTGCCGGAGGCCTTCACGACGCATTTCCAGCTCATGTTGCCCGACATGGTGGCGCTGCACGATCTGGCCCGGTGCTGCGAGCAGCGGCTTGGGTGGAAGACCGCCCAAGTCCTCGAGTTGCTCGCCGGCGTCTCGACGACCGCGACTCGTCCCGCCGACGACATGGCGCGAATCGCCGAGGTGGCGGGGCGGGCGGCGGTGGAGGCGGGGCTCGACGCGGTGCGGGCGAGTCCGGCGGGGCCGCGGCTGGCGGAGTGGCTCGAGCGGTGGGGACGGCGCGCCATCGCGATGGATCCGGCGGCGCCGACGATCGCCGAAATGCCGACCCTGGTGCTGGATCTCCTGCGCCAAGGGCGCGGCGCGACCGAGGCGTCCGCCGCGGCCCGGGCAGGCGCGATCGCCCGGGCACGCGCCGCGCTCGACGACGCGGGTCGCGCGCACTTCGACGCGGTGCTCCGCGTCGCGGAGCGGGTGCATCCGCAACGCGAGGAGAACGTGCTTTATACCCAAAGCCTGCCGGTGGGCTTGATCCGCCAAACGCTGCTGGAGATCGGCCGGCGTCTGGCCGACCGCCGGGTGATCCGGACCGCGGCGGACG
>JACCDX010058809.1_pt1 | contig 18594 bp, 20 predicted proteins | sample 7449681 | NCBI WGS metagenome assembly JACCDX01 (sample SAMN15323450, study PRJNA562643) | freshwater metagenome | isolation source: river surface water | place: USA:Blue River Watershed | collected 2017-08-18
ACCCGATCGTCGAGCCGTTCTTCGATTCCGCCACCTGGACCTGGACCTACGTGGTCCATGCCGGCCCGGGCACGGACTGCGCCATCATCGACCCGGTGCTGGACTACGACGCGAAGTCGGGCCGCACGCGCACGGCCTCGGCGCGGAAGGTGGTGGACTTCGTGCGGGCGAACGAGCTTAAGGTCGGCTGGATCCTGGAGACCCATGCCCACGCCGACCACCTGAGCGCGGCGCACTGGCTGCGCGGGCAGCTGGGCGGGCGCATCGGCATCGGCGGCAACATCCCCACGGTGCAGGGCGTGTTCAAGAAAATCTTCCACCTGGAGCCCGGCTTCCCCACGGACGGCTCGCAGTTCGACCACCTGTTCGCGGACGGCGAGTCCTTCGCCATCGGTGCGCTGCAGGCCCAGGTGATGTCCGTGCCGGGCCATACGCCAGCCTGCGTGGCCTACCAGGTGGGCGACGCGGTCTTCGTGGGCGACACCCTCTTCCCGCCCGACGTGGGCACGGCCCGCTGCGACTTCCCCGGCGGCAGCGCCACCACGCTGTACCACTCGGTGCGCAAGCTGCTGGCCCTGCCCGGGGAAACGCGCCTGTTCATGTGCCACGACTACCCGCCAGCGGGCCGCGAGCAGCCGGTCTGCCAGACGACGGTGAGCGAGCAGCGCGCCGGCAACATCCACATCCGCGACGGCGTCTCGGAGGCGGACTTCGTGGCCATGCGCACCCAGCGCGATGCCGGCCTGGAGATGCCCACGCTGATCCTGCCGTCCATCCAGGTGAACATCCGGGCCGGGCAGATGCCCGAGCCGGAGGCCAACGGGGTCAGCTACCTGAAGATCCCGGTGAACGCGCTCTGAGCCGCGTGCCAGCCTGGAGGCCGCCGCCATGGCCACCTTCTTCAAGCACAGCCAGGTCTGGGTGGTGGATTTCCGCTACGAGGGCCGCCCGCGCCGCTGGCTCACCGCCTTGCCGGCGGGTACGGACGGCCCTGCCGTGATGCAGGCGCGCCTTGCCGATCTTTACGGCCGCCGCGTCACAGTGGAATCGGTGCGGCCCGCCACCCCCGGGGAAGACGCTGCCTACGTGCGCGGCGACCTGCCTCGCAACGCGTATTGCCCCAGCGGCAGGCACACCCTGAGCGAACCGGTTCCGCCGGACGGGCGAAAATGAAATGGGCTCTTCACGGATTGCCGGGGTTGGGTGGGGTGTTCGGTTTTCGGCTTTCGGTCTCGTGCTGCGTGTGTTTCGCTCGCGACAGGTCGTCTTTGACCCGGCAACGCTGCGGACGAGCGGGGCGGGCTCGGCAGCTCCGATGCGGGGGCCCTTCGGGCTCCCCTCGGTGCTCGCTCGCCAGGGGCCCGCTCGGCAACTCGCCCTTCGGGCTCAAACAGGCCTCGCTTTTCGCCCCTGCCTCCCTGCGCTCCTCGGCCCCGCATAGTCGCCGCCAAGCCCACCCCACTCACCCTGCGCTTCCCCCTCCAGTAAAGATCGAACACGCTCACTACCCCCAGTTCCCGGCGCGCCGCCTGACCTCAAGCGTCCCGACCTGTCCAGGACGGGCCTCGCTGGTGTGTCCGATCCCCCCGGGCCTGACGGGCCCACGTGCCGCCCTGCGGCTGCGGCTTCGGGTGCAGGGTAAGTCAGGGAGGCGCTTCCTGTTATTTCGATTTCGGCGGGTGTTTCCGGTGTGGAGTCTTCTGGGTGAGGTGAGCGCTGGGCGCGCGGTGCGGGGGTGGCGGCGCCTCTGTGGGGCTGAGGAGCGGAGGGCTCTGGGGGTGGAAAGCGAGGCCTGTTTGAGCCCGAAGGGCGAGTTGCCGAGCGGGCCCCCAGAGGCCGAGCACCGCAAGGAAGTCGCGAAGCGACCCCCACAGCGAAGCCGACAGCCCCGCACCGCGTGCCCAGTGCGTTGCCGCGTCAACGCAAACCCCAATCCCTTGGGAGCGCCATCCCACCCAAGGCACTCCGCCACGCAATCAGCCAGAAGAACCGAATGCCAAGCGATCCCCGCAGGTACGATATCCCCCGTCCAGCCGCCCCCACAAGAACAGTCGATTCATGACCCCCACCCCCGCCATCCGCCTTCAATCGGGCCTGCAGGCATTGGGCCTGTCGCTGGGGGAATCCCAGCAGCAGCAACTCCTCGACTACCTGGTCCTGATCCAGAAATGGAACAAGGTCTACAACCTCACCGCCTTGCGTGATGCCGAGGAAATGTTCAGCCATCACCTGCTGGACAGCTTGGCCGCCATCGTCCCGCTCCAGCGCCACGCGCAGGGCAGGGCGCTCAGCGTCCTGGATGTGGGTTCCGGTGCAGGACTCCCCGGCGTGGTCATCGCCATCTGCTGCCCCGATATGAAGGTCGATTGTGTGGACACGGTCGGCAAGAAGGCCGCCTTCATCCAGCAGGCGGCGCTCACCCTCAAGCTCCCCAACCTTCGCGGCCTCCACAACCGGGTGGAGAAGTTGGAGGGGCCGTACGACGTGATCTGTTCCCGCGCCTTCGCCTCCCTCCCGGACTTCGTGAACTGGTCGTCAGGCGCGTTGGCCGGGGAGGGCGTCTGGATGGCCATGAAGGGCAAGCATCCGCAGGAAGAAATCACCGGCCTTCCCGCCGAAGTCACCGTGTTTCACGTGGAACAACTCCAGGTTCCCGGCCTGGACGCCGAGCGATGCATCGTCTGGATGAAAAAAGCCGGGCCGCTCACTTAAACTCGGCCACTCCAGCAAGACACCCCACGACCCCCGGGAACCTCATTTTTCATGTTTGGCGTTGCAGATTACGGCGCGTTCGTCGCGGCCATCATCGTGTTCCTCGCCATCCCCGGGCCGGGCAACCTGGCCCTCATCACCTCCACCAGCAAGGGAGGCGTGCGTGGAGGTTTGGCCGCGACCCTGGGCGTCATCGCCGGGGACCAGGTCCTGCTGTGGGCGGCTGTGGCGGGTGTGGCCGCCGTGCTGGCGGCTTATCCGCCCGCCTTCTACGCCGTCCAGTGGCTCGGCGCCGCCTACCTCGCCTGGCTGGGCTTTCGCATGGTCACAGCCAAGCCCGGCAGCCAGCCGGTCATCAACATCCAGCCCCGCCAGTACTTCCGCCAGGCCGGGCTCATCACGCTGCTCAACCCGAAGGCCATCGTTTTCTACATGGCCTTCTTCCCGCTCTTCGTCGATCCAGCCCTGCACCAGGGGTTGCTCACGTTCGGCGTCATGGCGGTGACCATTGCCGCGCTCACTTTCCTGTATGGTCTGGTCGTGGTGCTGCTCACCCACTTCATGGCGGAACGCCTGCGCGCCAACCCGAAAGTCGGCCAGTGGCTGGAGAGGGTGGCCGGCGTCTTCCTGATCGGGTTCGGCCTGAAGCTGGCCCTGGGCAAGTGAAGTCCGGGCGACTCGTCAGTGAGTGGTCGCCCACAATCAACAAGTTATTGATCACTAACAAGTGAGAGGGCCCGGCAGGGCGGGGATCTGATGGCACGAATTTTCTGCATCGCGAACCAGAAGGGCGGGGTCGGCAAGACCACCACCACGGTCAACCTGGCCGCGGGCCTGGCCAAGGTCGGCCAGCGGGTGCTGCTGATCGACCTGGACCCGCAGGGCAACGCCACCATGGGCTCGGGCGTCGACAAGCGCAAGCTGCCCTACACCGTCTACGACGTGCTGCTGGAGTCGGCCACCGTGGCCGAGGCCCGCGCCCGCGCCGACCGCTGCGGCTATGACGTGCTGGGCGCCAACCGCGAGCTGGCCGGTGCCGAGGTGGAACTGGTCGGCCTGGAGCGCCGCGAGAAGCGGCTCAAGCAAGCCCTGGCCGTGGTGGACAGCGAGTACGACATCGTCCTCATCGACTGCCCGCCTTCCCTGTCCATGCTCACGCTCAACGGCCTGTGCTCGGCCCATGGCGTCATCGTGCCCATGCAGTGCGAGTACTTTGCGCTCGAGGGCCTGTCCGACCTGGTCAACACCATCAAGCAGGTCCACGCCAACCTCAACCCGGACCTGCAGGTCATCGGCCTGCTGCGCGTCATGTTCGACCCGCGCATCACCTTGCAGCAGCAGGTCAGCGAGCAGCTCAAGGGGCACTTCGGCGAAAAGGTGTTCGACTCCGTCATCCCCCGCAACGTGCGCCTGGCCGAAGCCCCCAGCTACGGCCTGCCCGGCGTGGTCTTCGATCCCTCAGCCCGCGGCAGCAAGGCCTTCGTGGACTTCGCCAAGGAACTCGTGGCCCGCATCGCCCGACTCGAGTACAAATAAAAGCCGATAAGTAAGCGCACGCTATCCGCATTCCATCGATGAAGCCGAGCAACGTCCTCATTCTCCCCGGCTGGCAGAACAGTGGTCCCAAGCACTGGCAGAGCCTGTGGGAGGCGCGGTTTGGCTACCAGCGGGTGGAGCAGCACGACTGGATGCAACCCCTGCGGGGCGACTGGATCACCCGCCTGGAGGACGAGTTACTGCGCCGTGACGAGCCCGTGGTGCTGGTCGCGCACAGCCTGGGCTGCATCCTCACCGCCGCCTGGGCCTCGGTCAGCCGCAACACGGACCGCGTCAAGGCGGCCCTGCTCGTGGCGCCGCGCGATGTGGAAAGGCCCGAGCTCGCGGGCGCGCTGTACAGCTGGCGCCCCATCCCCATGCGCAAGCTGCCGTTCACCAGCGTCATGGTCGGCAGCCAGGACGACCCCTTCTGCACCCTGGACCGGGCCCGGACCCTGGCCTACAGCTGGGGGGCGCAATTCATCGACTACGGCGAGGCCGGGCACATCAATGCGGACTCCGGGCTGGCCAGCTGGCCCGAGGGCCATGTGCTGCTCCAGGACCTGATGGCCCTCTGACACCCCGCCCGGCACCCGCCCGGACATGGCGCCGGCACCGGTGCCGCCCAGATCAACGACACGCAAGACGGAAAGACTCCCCACCATGGTCACCAAGAAACCCAAGGGCCTCGGCCGCGGCCTGGAAGCACTGCTCGGCCCCACGGTCTCGGATACGCCTGCCGGCTCGGACGGCGGCCCCGCGGACGGCGGCCAGACCTCGTCCCTGCGCCTGGACGACATGGTCCCCGGCCAGTACCAGCCGCGCACCCGCATGGACGAGGGCGCGCTGTACGAGCTGGCCGAGAGCATCAAGGCCCAGGGCATCATGCAGCCCATCCTGGTGCGCAAGCTGGACAGCGGCCCCAACGCCGGCAAGTACGAGATCATCGCCGGCGAGCGCCGCAGCCGCGCCGCCCGCCTGGCCGGGCTGGACAGTGTGCCCGTGCTGGTACGCGAGGTGCCGGACGAGTCCGCCGCCGCCATGGCGCTGATCGAGAACATCCAGCGCGAGGACCTCAACCCGCTGGAAGAGGCCCAGGGCCTGCAGCGCCTGGTGCGCGACTTCGGCCTGACCCACGAGCAGGCGGCCCAGGCCGTCGGCCGTTCGCGCAGCGCCGCCTCCAACCTGCTGCGCCTGCTCAACCTGGCCGACCCGGTCCAGACCATGCTGATGGCGGGCGACCTGGACATGGGCCATGCCCGCGCGCTACTGGCCCTGGACCGCGCGGCCCAGATCACGGCCGCCAACCAGATCTCCGCCAAGCACCTGTCGGTGCGCGAGGCCGAGAACCTGGTCAAGAAAATCGGCGCCGAGTTCAACCTCGTCTCGCCCAAGCCCAAAAAGGAAAAGTCGCGCGACCTCAAGCGGGTGGAGGAGGAACTGTCCGACCTGCTGACCGCGCAGGTCGAGGTGCGGGTGAAGAAGCGGGTCAAGCGCAATGGCCGCGTCGAGGAGATGGGCGAGCTGTCCATCCAGTTCGGCTCGCTCGATGAACTCAATGGGCTGATCGACAAGCTGCGCGCGACGGCTTGACGGGCCCTCCGCCCGGCTTCAATGAAGGAACAGCGTCTTCAGGCGCACGTGCGGCTGCAAGTGCTCCCAGTGACGCGTTTCCCCGAACTCGACATGGGATTGCACCACCCCCGCCAGCATGTCGGTGAATTGCAGGTTCAGGCAATGCCGGCTGTCGCGGGGCAAGGTCTCCAGCCGGGTCTTGGCTTCCTTGCTGAACCACAACTCGGTCTGGAGGTAGTCATGCAGGCTGCTTCCGCTTGCGACCTTGATTGAGCGCGGGTCCGGGACGAAGGTGATCCTGTCATGACGGGCCATGTGCTCCAGCAGCAGGAGCTTGACCATGAAGTTGTACAGCTTGTTGGCGTCCTGGCGGATGTGATCCATGACGTTGCGCTTGTCGGCAACGATCGCCAGCAGTTCGATTCCGGGTGTGCCGCTGGCCAGCTTGGCGGCCGCCTTCGCGAAAGCGGTGCGGGCCTCGGGTGACATCTGCACCGACTTCTTCTCGGTCCCGGGTTTCCAGCCTCGATGCTTGTAGAGGTTGCGAAGCATCCGCTCAGGCTTGTGGTCGACCTCAGGCAGCACGACGCAGGCCGCAATGACCAGGTAACGGCTGGAGCCGCCCCGAGTGTACGGATGATCAAACAGCCAGCCGGTATCCCCGCTCTCGTCGAGGTAGATATGCGCTGCCATCGCCCCAATAAAAATGGCTCCGGTATCGGAGCCATGAAGGGTGGCAGACCCTGAGGCCGACACGCTTACAGCGTGCTTAGGATACCTGTGTGGGCGTCCCGGCGGGTTCAGGTTTTACCTGCCTCACGCCCATTCTAAGGCGGCCCGTCGCCAGCGGGCAACAGGCAGGCCCTTCAACACGCTGAAAGGCGGACCTTGCGGGTACCGCTCACAGCGCGAAGATCTTCCCCGGGTTCAGGATGTTCTTCGGGTCCAGCGCCCGCTTGATGGCGCGCATCATGTCGATCGCGCCCGCGCCAGCCTCGTCGACCAGGAAGCCCATCTTGTGCAGGCCCACGCCGTGCTCGCCGGTGCAGGTGCCGCCCAGGCTGAGGGCGCGCGCGACGAGTTGGTGGTTCAGCGCCTCGGCCTTCTGGTGCTCGGCGGGGCTGTTCGGGTCGATCAGGTAGCCGAAGTGGAAATTGCCGTCGCCCACGTGGCCGACCAGGAAGTAGGGAATGCCGCTGGCATCCGCCTCGGCCACGGAGTCCAGCAGGCAGTCGGCCAGGAGCGAGATCGGCACGCAGGTGTCCGTCGTCACCGCACGGCAGCCCGGGCGCGACTGCAGCGCCGCGAAGTAGGCGTTGTGCCGCGCGGTCCACAGGCGGGTGCGCTCCTCGGGCGTGGTCGCCCACTCGAAGGCATTGCCCCCGTATTCCGCCGCGATCTCCTGCACCGTCTCGGCCTGCTCCTTCACGCTGGCCGGCGAGCCGTGGAACTCCATCAGCAGCATCGGCTCCTCGCGCAGCGTGAGCTTGCTGTGCTTGTTCACCGCGCGCACCGAGTTCGCGTCGATCAGCTCCACGCGGGCGATGGGCACGCCCATCTGGATCACGGCAATCGTGGTCCGCACCGCCGCCTCGATGCTGGGGAACGAGCACGTCGCCGCCGAGATCGCCTCGGGCAGCGGGTAGATGCGCAGCGTGATCTCGGTCATCACGCCCAGCGTGCCCTCGCTGCCCACCATCAGGCGGGTCAGGTCGTAGCCGGCCGAGGACTTGCGCGCGCGGGTGCCCGTGCGGATCACCTCGCCGCTGGCCGTCACCACCTCCAGGCCCAGCACGTTCTCGCGCATGGTGCCGTACCGCACCGCATTCGTGCCGCTGGCCCGCGTGGCGCACATGCCGCCGATGGACGCGTCCGCGCCCGGGTCGATGGGGAAGAACAGGCCCGTGCTCTTGATCGCCTCGTTGAGCTGCTTGCGTGTCACGCCCGGCTGCACGGTCACCGTCAGGTCCTCGGCATTAACCGCCAGCACCTGGTTCATGCGGCTCACGTCGATGCTGATGCCGCCCTGCACGGCCAGCAGGTGCCCTTCCAGGGACGAGCCCACGCCGAAGGGAATCACCGGCACCTCGTACTGCGCGCACAACGCCACCGCATCGGCCACGTCCTGCGTGCGCTCGGCAAACACCACCGCCGCAGGCGGCGGCACCTCGAAGATGGACTCGTCACGGCCATGCTGCTGGCGCACGGCCATCGCCGTGGAACACTGCGCGCCGAAACGCGCCTGCAGCGCCTCCAGCATCGCGGCAGGCACCTCGCGGGTGGCGATCTCGGGGACCAGGTGGGTCAGGTCGGTGGGCGCGTTCATCTTTGAATCCTGCATACGAACCGGTCAGTGTACGCAACAGTGGGCGCGCCGGCATCCCGGCTTCCCCTGATACCGCCAGGGGTGGCTCAACGGCCCAAGCCGCCTTCGTACTCGCTGCGCGAGAGCCGGCCATCCTTGTCGCGGTCCAGGTCCTCGAAGCTCAGGCCCGGGGGCATGACCGTGAGCTGTTGCGCTTCAGCACGGGTGAGGGTGCCGTCGCGGTTGGCGTCGGCGGTGAGGAACGAGGCGGCGAGGGCCTGTGGTGTGGGCGGCAGGCCCGGCGCGGTCGGCGACACGGCGGAGCCCGCTCCCGCCCCCATGGGCGCGCCCCGCGTGTCGTCCTCGATGCCGGCGGCCGAGCCCCGCATCGGCGGTGTGACCGGGCCGGGCGACGGCAGCCCCGTGCCCGGCAGGGGGCTGCCCGCCGGCGGCGCCAGCACGCCCGAGGGCGTGCCGCCGGGGTAGGGCATGGGCGAGGGCAAACCGGGCGGTGCCGGCGTGGCTGGCGTGGCGGGCGCGGGCGGTACCGGCGTGACCGTCACCGACGCCGGGTTCACCGGGGCGGGGCCGCCCGCCGCGGGCCGCACCGTCGATGTCATCTGGCCGGCACTCAGGCCGGCCGCCAGGCCCGCGGCCAGCCCCAAGGCCAGGGGCCCCATGCGAAACAGCAACATGGAAAGGTCCTCCCGCAGGCGAGCGCCTGCACCCCCCAGCCTGCGCCAGCCCGGCTGTCGTGGCCAGCCAGTGCCGGCTGCATGCCGGCGTAGGACAATGCGGGCAGCCGCGATCCACGCGGAACCGCCTCCACCTTTTCAACATCGAGCAGCACGAGACAGGAGACCGCCTCATGGGACAGCGCCTGACGCAGATCGCCACCCGCACCGGGGACGACGGCACCACCGGCCTGGGTGACAACACCCGGGTCCACAAGCACAGCGTGCGCGTGCAGGCCATGGGCGACGTCGACGAGCTCAACTCCCACCTCGGCCTGCTCCTGTGCGAGAGCCTGCCGCAGCCCGTGCGCGAGCTGCTGGTGGACATCCAGCACCAGCTGTTCAACCTGGGCGGCGAGTTGTCCATCCCCGGCTTCGAGCTGCTCAAGCCGGACGCCGTGCTGCAACTGGACGAAGCCCTGGCCGACTTCAACGCCGGCCTGCCCAGGCTGCAGGAGTTCATCCTCCCGGCCGGCACGCGCGCCGCGTCACAGGCGCATGTGTGCCGCACCGTGGCCCGCCGCGCCGAGCGCTCGGTGGTGGCCCTGGGCGCCACCGAGACCCTGCGCGATGCGCCGCGCCAGTACCTCAACCGCCTGTCCGACCTGATGTTCGTCCTCGCGCGCGTGCTCAATCGCATGGATGGCGGCGACGACGTCTACTGGAAAAGCGAGCGCCTCAAGCGCAGCGAAGCGCCATGAAAAACGGCCGCATCGAGCGGCCGTTTTGTCATCGAGGAAGGGCGTCGATCACTTCGCCGGCTTGCCGCTGCCCAGGATGGCCCACAGCAGGATCGCGCCGAAGGTCGCGGTGCCGATGCCGCCCAGGGCGAACTGGCCGAACTTCAGCGTGAAGTCGCCCGTGCCCAGCACCAGGGTGATGGCGGCGACGATCAGGTTGCGGTTCTGGGAGAAGTCCACCTTGTTGTCCACCCAGATCTTGGCGCCGGCCACGGCGATCAGGCCGAACACCACGATGGACACGCCGCCCATCACCGGCAGCGGGATGGCCTGGATCACGGCGCCGAACTTGGGCGAGAAGCCCAGGACCACGGCGATCAGCGCGGCGACGAAGAACACCGCGGTGGAATAGATCTTGGTGGCCGCCATCACGCCGATGTTCTCGGCATAGGTGGTCACGCCCGTGCCGCCCGAGGCGCCCGAGACGATGGTGGCGACGCCATCACCGATGAAGGCGCGGCCCATGTAGGGATCCAGGTTGCGGCCGGTCATGGCGGTCACGGCCTTGATGTGGCCCAGGTTCTCGGCCACCAGGATGATGGCCACCGGCGCGATCAGCAGCATGGCCGAGGCGCTGAACACCGGCGAGGCGAACGACGGGGCACCGAACCAGGCGGCGTTGGCCACGCCCGACAGGTCCATCGGCTTGCCCAGGCCCAGGCCGTTGGTGAGGAGGGCGTACACCACCGAGGCCACGATCAGGCCCACCAGGATCAGCAGGCGCTGCACCATGCCGCGGGTGAACACCGCCACCAGCGCCACGCTCACGAAGGTCACGGCCTGCATCCACGAATCGAAGTTGCTCGCGGCCATGTTCTTCACCGGGATGGAGGCCAGGTTCAGGCCGATCACCGCCACCACCGAGCCGGTCACCACCGGCGGCATGAAGCGCTCGATCCAGCCCGTGCCCAACGCCTGCACGATGAAGCCGATGAGGGTGTACAGCACGCCGCAGGCGATGATGCCGCCCAGCGCCACGCCGATGTTGGCGTTGGGGCCCTTGCCCGCGTACGCGGTGGCCGCGATCACCACGCCGATGAAGGCGAAGCTCGAGCCCAGGTAGCTGGGCACCTTGCCACCGGTGATCAGGAAGAAGATCAGCGTGCCGATGCCGCTCATGAGGATGGCGACGTTGGGGTCGAAGCCCATGAGGATGGGGGCCAGCACGGTGGCCCCGAACATCGCGATCACGTGCTGCACGCCCATCACGGCCGTCTGCGGCCAGGGCAGGCGCTCGTCAGGCCCGATCACGCCGCCATCGGCGATCACGGAGGCGGGCTTCTCGGCCCAGTTGAACAGTCCCATCGTTACTCCTTGATATTGATGCGGTGCGGATGCTATCAGCGGGGGCCCGGGGATTGGAGGGGGGCGCTGCCACGGCGGCGACAGGCGTCGCTGCAGTACTTCACCTCGTCCCAGTTCTTCTCCCAGCGCTTGCGCCAGGTCATGGGCCGGCCGCAGGCCACGCAGGGCTTGGAGGGCAGGGACTGCTTGTTGCCCTTGAAGCCGGCGTCCTTGCCCAGGCCCTTGCCTTTGTCCTTTGATGCCATGGCGCGCGCTTCCTTGCGACTCAGGCGGGCCGCCGGTTCACCATCACGATGCCCAGCGCCACGCCGGCCAGGGCCGCGGCCAGCTGCAGCGTGAGCGGCTCGCCCAGCAGGCTGGTGCCGAACACCAGCGCGAACACCGGCGTGAGGAAGGCGAAGGAGGACATCTTCGTGGCCGGGTAATGCCGCAGCAGCCACATCCAGGCCAGGTAGCTGGCGAAGGCCCCCACCACCGTCTGCACGCCCAGCGAGCCCCAGGCCGCCGGCGAGTACGACAGGGACCAGGTCTCTCCCAGCGCCAGCGACACCACGGGCGCCACGGCCGCCGTCACAGCCACCTGGTAGAACAGCGCCTTCTCCGCGCTGGCGCGGGCCAGCGCGGTGCTGCGGATCACGAGCGTGGTCAGGCCCCAGGCCGCCCCGCCCAGCAGGGCGATCGCGTCGCCGCGCAGTTGCCGCAGTGAGCTCTCGTGGCCGATGAAGCCCTCGGCGAAGGCCGCCACCACGCCCGCGAAGGCGATGCACAGGCCCACCCACTGCAGCCCGCGCAGGCGCTCGGACGGCACCAGGCGCGGCAGCAGCAGCGCCACCCAGAACGGCGCCGTGTACAGGAACACCGTCAGCCGCGAGGCCGTCGTGTCGCGCAGGCCCAGGTAGATGCAGGTGAACTCGGTGGCGAACAGCCCGCCGGCCAGCAGGCCCGCGCGCAGGGTGCCGTCACGCTCGAACAGCTTCACGCCCCGCGCCATGCACCAGGCCCACAGCAGCACCGTCGCGCCCGCGAAGCGCAGCGCGGCCTGCCACAGCGGCGGCACCTCGGCCACCGTCCACTTGATCAGGATCTGCTGGAAGCCCCAGAACACGCAGCACACCACCAGCACCGACACCGCCACGGTGTCCAGGTGTTCTTTTCGTTGAACCATGCCGGGATCGTAGCGGCAGCGCGCCCGGGCGTCGGCGGGGGGCGCCGCTCAGAGCGGGTGCTCGGTGTAGAAGCGCCCGCCGTGGAACAACAGCGGCGAGGCATCGGCCCGCCATTGGCAGCGTTCCACTTCGCCCACGAAGATCACGTGGTCGCCCTCGTCGTAGCGGCTGCGGTTGAAGCACTCGAAGGTGGCCGCCGCGCCCGCGATCAGCGGGGCGCCACCGGCGCCGGGCACGCAGTCCACGCCCTGCCAGCGGTCGATGTCCCGGGTGGCGAAGCGCTCGGCCAGGGCGCGCTGGTCCGCGGCCAGCACGTGGATCGCGTAGTGCGTGCCGGCACGGAACGCCGGCAGCGAGGCCGCGCGCTGCGACAGGCTCCACAGCACCAGCGGCGGCTCCAGCGAAACGGAGTTGAAGGAGTTGGCGGTCAGCCCCAGCGGCGTGCCATCCTCGGCGCGCGTGGTCACGATGGTCACGCCCGTGGCAAACATGCCCAGCGCGGCGCGGAACTCGCGCGCCGAGAAGCTCGGCGCCAGGGCTTGGCGGCCAGGGGGCATCGGGACGCTCGTCATGGCAATGTCCGCTAGTATGCGCCGAGGCCCAAGACCTCGCCGCACGCATGACCTTGCCCACCTTCACCTCGCTCGGCACCGGCCCCACCGTGCTGATGCTGCATGGCGCCTCGGGCACGCACCTGGCCTTCGCGCCGCAGGTGGAGTCGCTGGCCGTGGCCGGCTACCGCGCCGTCGCCTGGGATATGCCCGGCTACGGCCTGAGCGCGCCCATCGAGCCCTACACCTTCAAGGGCCTCGCCCAGCGCTGCATCGCCCTCATCGACGCCTTGCAGGGCGGCCGCGTGACGCTGGTGGGGCAGGGCATGGGCGGCATGGTGGCCCAGGAGGTGGTGGCGCGCCGGCCCGAGCTGGTGAGCCGGCTGGTCCTGTGCGGCACGTTCAGCGATTTCAGCGAGGCCGACCACCCGCGATTCGTGGCCGATCGCACCGCGCTGCTCGATGCGGGCCGCAACATGGCCGAAGTGGCCCAGGCCGTGGTGCCGCAGTGGGTGGGGCCCGGCTCGCTGCCCGAGGGCGTGCGCCTGGCGCAGCACTGCATGGGCCTGGTCAACCCCTCCACCTACCGGCGTGCGCTCGAGGCGATGCTGGGCTTCGACCGCCGCGCCAGCCTGGCGCAGATTCACGTGCCCACGCTGCTGGTGGCCGGCGAGCATGACCGCCTGGCCACGCCCGAGGCCATGCGCGCCATGGGCCGGCGCATTCCCAGCAGCACCTTCCTGGAAATGCGGGGCATCGGCCACCTGCCGAACCTGGAGGCGCCGGAGGACTTCGACGGCGCGCTGCTGAACTTCCTGGCCCTGCCGCGCCTGTTGCACTAGTCGGCAGCGTCCGCCGCACCCGCCGGCGGCGCCTGCCCCTTGCCGCCCTCAGCAGTGGCATTAAACTTGCACGCCAATTATCAGCCGCTCTAATGGAAGGGTGGAACTGGAGACTTCTTGAGTACCTACGACCCCGACGCGCTGGAGTGCCTGGCGGCCATCGTGGAGGAGGGCGGCTTCGAAAAAGCGGCCCAGCGCCTGTCCATTACCCAGTCGGCCGTCTCGCAGCGCCTGCGCGCGCTGGAGATCCAGGTCGGCACGCCGCTGATCGTGCGCAGTCGCCCCCTCAAGCCCACCTCGGCGGGGCAGTTGCTGCTCAAGCACACCAAGCAGCTGCGCCTGCTGCGGGCGGACCTGGAGGGCGAGCTGCGCAAGCTGGCCCCCAGCTCGGCGCGCAGCGGCCGCGAGGAGGAGCGCGTGTCGATCGCGGTCAACGCGGACAGCATCGCCACCTGGGCGCTGCCGGCGCTGGACGATCTGGCGCGCCAGGGCCTGCCGCTGGAGATCATCACCGACGACCAGGACTTCACCCAGGAGTGGCTGCGCGAAGGCCAGGTGCTGGGGTGCGTGACCACCGTGGACCAGGCCCTGCGCGGGTGCAAGGTGACGCCCCTGGGCGCCATGCGCTACGTGCTGGTGGCGCAGGCGGCTTTCGCCGCCAGCCGCTGCCCGCAGGGGCTGACACCGCACAACTTCCGCGAGCTGCCCTTCATCGCCTTCAATCGCAAGGACGACCTGCAGGCGGAGTTCGTCGGCAAGGTCTTCGGCTTGCCGCGCGTGGCGCTGAGCCAGCTGTTCGTGCCCAGCTCGGAAGGCCAGCTGCGGGCGGTGCGCGCCGGCTGGGGCGCCAGCGTGGTGCCCGAGCTGCTGGCGCGCGAGGGTCTGGACCGGGGCGACCTGGTGGACCTCACGCCCGGCTTCAGCTTGCCGCTGGAGCTGTACTGGCACTGCTGGAACCTGGAGTCCGGGGTGCTGGACCGGCTCACCGCCGCCCTGGCCGCCGCTGCCGCGCGGGCGCTCGTCCACCCCTGAGGCCGGGGCTGCCCGGGCCTGGACAGGGGGGCGAATGCCCGAGCAGGATGGACCGGAACGCGCCTGGGCCTAGAATTTCGCCCATGAACCCCCGTGACCTCCCCAGCGCCAAGCCCTCCTTCAAGGAGCAGATGCTGGCCGCGCGCGAGGAGGCCATCATCCAGACGGTCAACCGCCTGCTCGCCGAAAAGGGCTTCGAGTCCATGACGGTGGACGAGGTGGCGGCCGACGTGGGCATTGCCAAGGCCAGCCTGTACAAGCACTTCCCCAGCAAGGAAGACCTCGCCGCGGCGGCGATGGTGCGGGTCATGGGCCGGGCCCAGGAGTTCCTGTCCTCCATCGACGACGCGCTGCCGCCGCTGGACAAGCTCAAGGCCGTGGTGCGCTGGACCCTGCAGGTGCAGCTGGCCGGCCAGATGCCCTCCCTGCCCAGCCAGAACTCCACCCTGCGGGCCTGCCTCATCGGCAATCGGGCCTACATGGACGGCCTGATGGAGGTCAGCGACCGGCTGGGTGGTTGGATCGAGGCCGCGCAGGCGGCGGGCGCCCTCAACCCCCGGCTGCCCGCCGTGGCCGTGCTCTACACCCTGTTCGCGCGCGCCTGCGACCCGGTGGTGGAGTTCCTCAAGGCCGGCGGCCAGCATGCCGACGACGAGATCGTCGAGTTCATCCTCTCCACCTGCTTCGACGGCCTGAACAGCCGCTGATTCGCCGCCGTCCGGCCGACCGCGCGCCGGCCCCGGCGCCGCGGCCGTCCCGCCTTACACGCCGACCGTGAAGTCCTCGCGGAAGCTCGCCTGCTCCCCCTTGGTGGCATAGCCCAGGGGATTGGCCACCACGCGGCAGCCCTGCGTGAGGTAGTCCTGCGGGCAGTGCAGGTGCCCGTGCAGCCACAGCTGGGCACGGGGCAGCAGGTCGTCCAGCGCATTGCAGAAGCCGGCCGTGCCCGGCGTGAGCCCGTAGCGCGGGTCGGCGCTGCGCAGGCTGGGGGCGAAGTGCGTCACGGCAACCGTGGGGCCGTCGAAGTCCTGCGCCAGCGCCAGTCGCAGCCATTCCTGGCATTCCAGCCCCAGCTCGCGCAGCTGCTCGGCCAGCATGGGCTCGCCCGCCTGCAGTGTGGTGTTCTTGCGCAGGTAGAAGTTGGCGGCGCGCCAGGCCTTGTCGCGGGCCTTGAGCTGCTGCGCCAGGGGCGCACCCTGCGGCACCAGCGCCTCGAAGTCCGTCCACAGCGTGGTGCCGACGAAGCGCACGCCCTGCACCACCACCACCTCGCGCTCCAGCCAGGTGATGCCCAGGCGCTCGCAGGCGGCGCGCAGGCGCGCGTGGGCCTCGCCGAACTCCAGCCCGTCGTACTCGTGGTTGCCCGGCACGTACAGCACCGGCGTGGGCCAGCCGCGTGCGGGGGCGAATCGCTCGAGCCCGAAGTCCTCGCCCTGCAGGCGGCTGCCAGCCTGGTACGAGCCGATGTCGCCGGCCAGCACCAGCAGGTCCGCCCCCGGCGCCGGCCGGGCGGTGAAATGCGGGTGGGACTCGAGGTGGAGGTCGGACAGCAGCTGGATCTTCACGGCGTGATTGTCGCTGCCTCGAAGTACCGCGCGGCCGCCTGGGCCACCGCGCCGCGCAGCCACGCATGGTCGCCGCGCAGGCCCTGGCGGCGGTGCCACAGCGAATCCACGTGCACGGGGGGCACCTCGAAGGGCAGCTCGCGCGCGATCAGCTCGTCGGCGAAGCCGGTCACGCGGATGAAGTGGCGGGGCAGCACGGTCAGCAGGTCGGAGCCGGCCACCACCTGGCCGGCGGTGAAGAACTGGTTGACCGTCAGCACGATGCGGCGCTGGCGGTCCATGGAGGCCAGCGCCTCGTCGATGAAGCCGTAGGGCCGGCCCGAGAAGCTCACGAGCAGGTGCTGGGCCGCGCAGTACCGGTCCACCGTCAGCGCGCCCTCGGCCAGCGGGTGGCCCTGGCGCATCACGCACATGTACTGGCCCGCGTACAGGCGCTGGTGCTCGAAGGCCGAGGCCACGCCCGCCTGCGCCTGGGCGGTCAGGGCGGCCAGGACCACCGGGAAGTAGCCCACGGCCAGGTCCACCTGGCCTTCGTCGAGCAGCTGGCGCGGGTCCCGCGTGGTCAGCGGCCGCACGCGGATGGACACGCCCGGCGCGTCCTTCGCCAGGATCGCCACCAGCCCCGGCATGATGGTCGCGGCCGTGGCGTCGGCCATGGCGAGCACGAAGCTGCGCTCCGCACGGGCCGGGTCGAAGGCGCCCGGCGCCAGCGTGGACTCCAGCTGCCGCAGCGCCTCGTCCACCGCCGGCCACAGCGCCAGCGCCCGCGGGGTGGGCTCCACGCCATAGCCGCTGCGCACCACCAGCTTGTCGCCCAGGAAGTCGCGCAACCGCCCCAGCGCGTTGCTCACGGCCGGCTGTGTCATGTGCAGGTTGCGGGCGGCCCGGGTGAGGTTGCGCTCGGCCATCACCTGATCGAACACCCGCAGCAGGTTCAGGTCCAGGGTGCGGAAGTTGGGCGTGCTCATGGCTCAATCATCATTTTGGTGAATGTTATCCATTCTCAATCTAAATTTGCGGAATATCAGGGGTAACCCTAGTATTCACCCATCGGCCGGGATGTTCCCGGCCCCCTTGAGAGAGATAGACACCATGACCGCTTTCGCCCGCGTCGATTTCCCCGTCCAGCACCCTGGCGTTGCCCGTGCCGAGCGCACCATCGAGCTGGTGGTTCCCGCGCTGCACGCCCTGGCCGCCATCGGCGCCCCGCTGGTGCGCGCCTATGACGGCTGGATGGCCGCCCGCCGCCTGGCCCGTTCGGACGCCCAGTACTGGAACGCCGCACTGAACGACGCCCGCATCATGGCCGACATCAGCCGCGCCATGGACATGGAAGCCCGCGACGTGCAGGCCTACTGGCCCGAGCGCGGCTGATCGCGCCAGGAGCCTTGCCTTGAGCCAAGCGTTTTCCGTGGCATTCCCGGCCGTGTTGTGGCTGCTGCGCCGGTTGCCGGCGCGGGTGCGCCACCTGCTGGATGCCTGGGCGGCCCGTGAGGCCCGCCGCCGCGCCGAGCGACGCCGTGAGTTGGCGGCGCGGTCGATGTCGCGTCGCTGATCGGCGCGGTACCCCCAAAAAAACAGGTTCTTCGCGGAATTCCGGGGTTGGGCGCGGTCTTCAGTTTCGGTTGGGGTTTCTCGAGCTGCGTGTGTTTCGCTCGCTACAGGTCGTCTTTGAAGCTGCAACGCGCCGGGCGAGCGGGGCGGGCTCGGCAGCTCCGATGCCGGGGCCCTTCGGGCTGCCCTCGGTGCTCGCTCGCCAGGGGCCCGCTCGGCAACTCGCCCTTCGGGCTCAAACAGGCCTCGCTTTTCGCCCCTGCCTCCCTGCGCTCCTCGGCCCTGCATAGTCGCCGCCAAGCCCACCCCACTCTCCCGCCGCTCCCCTCTCCACCCCACCCAAAAAAACAGCCACCTTCCGGTGGCTTTTTGCTTTGTGGGCGGGAATGGCCGCAATCCGGTTCCCAGGCCTCAATGGTGAAGGATCTTTCCGAGGAAGTCCTTGGTCCTGGCCTGCCGCGCCTGCGGGTTGCCAAAGAATTCTTCCTTGCTGCAGTCCTCCAGCAAGCGTCCGCCGACATCCATGAACACCACTCGGTTGGCCACTTGGCGGGCGAATCCCATCTCGTGCGTCACGACCATCATGGTCATGCCTTCCCGGGCGAGGGTCACCATCACGTCCAGCACTTCACCGACCATCTCGGGGTCCAGCGCCGAGGTGGGCTCGTCGAACAGCATCACGGTCGGGTCCATCGACAGCGCGCGGGCAATGGCCACGCGCTGCTGCTGGCCGCCCGAGAGCTGGCCGGGGAACTTGTCCTTGTGGGCCATCAGGCCGACGCGATCCAGCATCTTCAGCCCTCGTGCCTTGGCGTCCTCAGGCTTTCGCCCCAGCACCTTCACCTGCGCGATCGTGAGGTTCTCGGTGACGGACAGATGGGGAAACAGCTCGAAATGCTGGAACACCATGCCCACCTGGCTGCGCAGCCTGGGCAGGTCCGTGCGGGGGGAGGTCACCTCGACGCCGTTGACCGTGA
>JACCDX010613664.1_pt1 | contig 18593 bp, 19 predicted proteins | sample 7449681 | NCBI WGS metagenome assembly JACCDX01 (sample SAMN15323450, study PRJNA562643) | freshwater metagenome | isolation source: river surface water | place: USA:Blue River Watershed | collected 2017-08-18
CCAGGAGGTAAAGACGATTCTGCTCGCGCATCATCGACAGGATCAGGCTGAGACGGTATTGCTACGGTTACTGCGGGGAGCGGGTGTGTTGGGGTTAGGGGCCATGCACGCAGATGTGTTGCGGGGTGGTTTGCGGCTCGTGCGACCCTGGCTCGATATTGATCGGGATGCCCTTGTGGCTCAGACGCGTGCATACACAGAGAGATCGGGATGGGAGCCCATTACAGACCCCAGTAATCTAGATGCGCAATTTGCCCGTGGGGCCTTGCGCGCAGAGCTTATTCCGGTGCTGGATGTTCGTTGGCCTGCTTGGCGCCAAACCTTGACCAGACACGCAAAGCAAGCGCAAGAGACTTCAGAAATCTTGGATGAGGTGGCTGCCACGGATTGGCAAGGTCTTGAGCCCGATCGTGAGGGCTCGAGTTTTAGCTTGCAGCGTTGGCGTGGTCTGAGCGAACCTCGTCAGGCATTAGTCTTGCGGTACTGGCTCAACAGGCAGGGTGTTGCCATGCCCGGCGAGCGCCGGTTAGCCGAGTTAATGCGCCAACTGCGCCAATTGCACGCCTTAGGGCACGATCGGGAGCTGCTCTGGCAGCACGGCATGAATCGGGTTCAGTGCCTACGGGGGCGGGTTTCCTTGTCTTCGGGCTAAAATAGTGGACTTTGCTCCTGCCTCACGGCATTTTTGCTCAAAATATCATGGCACTCATTGTTCATAAGTACGGCGGCACGTCGATGGGTTCGGTCGAACGCATCAAAAACGTTGCGCGTCGGGTCGCTAAATGGCACGCAGCAGGCCACCAAGTCGTTGTCGTGCCGTCAGCAATGTCTGGCGAGACCAACCGACTCTTAGGCTTAGCCAAAGAGCTCTCTGAAACCGCCGATGGTCGCGAGTTGGATATGATCGCCGCGACCGGCGAACAGGCTTCAAGCGGACTTCTTGCGATTGCCTTGCAAGCGGCGGGCCTACAAGCACGCAGCTACGCGGGTTGGCAGGTTCCTGTGCGCACTGACTCGTCTTTTACCAAGGCGCGCATTACCTCGATTGACGATACGCGTATCCGTGCAGATCTTGATGCCGGTCGTGTCGTTGTTGTGACGGGTTTTCAAGGTGTCGATGATGATGGGCACATCACTACGCTTGGTCGTGGCGGCTCCGATACATCGGCCGTAGCGGTAGCTGCTGCCTTAAAAGCTGATGAGTGTTTGATTTACACCGACGTTGATGGTGTCTACACAACGGACCCGCGCGTTGAGCCTGATGCGCGACGTTTGAGCGTGATTTCTTTTGAAGAAATGCTTGAGATGGCTTCGCTTGGCTCCAAAGTGCTGCAGATTCGCTCTGTCGAGTTTGCCGGTAAGTATCGCGTGCCGACCCGGGTGCTGTCGTCATTGACCGACCCAGATATTCCGCTGGACGAAGAAATGCGTTCCGGAACCCTGATTACCTTTGAGGAAGATGAAAAAATGGAAGCAGCCGTTGTTTCAGGCATAGCCTTTAGCCGCGATGAAGCCAAAGTGACCCTGCTTGGCGTGCCCGATAAGCCAGGCGTTGCCTTTGCAATCTTGGGACAAGTGGCAGATGCCAATATCGATGTCGACATGATCGTGCAGAACCAGTCTGTGGATGGCACAACCGACTTCTCGTTTACGGTTCACCGTAACGAATTTGCACGTACGCTGGCTGTCATCAAGGACAAGATCGCACCCGAGGTCAAACCGCGCGAAGTTTTGTCGGATGACAAGGTCGCTAAAGTTTCGATCGTTGGCATCGGTATGCGTTCGCACGCGGGTGTGGCAAGCTTGATGTTCAAGACACTGGCGCAGGAAAACATCAATATTCACATGATCAGCACGAGCGAAATCAAGACCTCGGTTGTGATCAGTGACAAGTACATGGAACTCGCGGTTCGTGCGCTGCACAAGGCCTTTGGGCTCGAGACGGCGCCAGCGGCGAAGGTCTAATCTGTTGTTTATCAGGGCAGGGGCTAGCCATGCTAGAATCTTGCCTTGGTTTGGAGGCGTGCCCGAGCGGCTGAAGGGGCTCCCCTGCTAAGGGAGTATGTGAGCTAAAACTTGCATCCAGGGTTCGAATCCCTGCGCCTCCGCCAAATTGTCAAGTAAATCAAGCATCTATGGGTGCTTTTTGTTTTTTCCCCACAGTTTTCCCCACACACGTCACTTAGGCATCCGTAAGCAAGCGATGCTGACTTAGCAGTGGATGGGTGGCTGTGGTGGTGTCGGTCACCACCTGTGGCGTCTATCTGTTTGCAATACATAGACCGGTCACTCTTAGTCGCCGTTGATTGGTCCCAGCAGCGACTCCCACCCATTGTCGAATTCACCCAACCGACACCCCACCGTACCCCCCACCCCCCAAAATTCATTTGGGTCCCATCCCCGTGCCTTTACACCTTGCTCTGCACGAACGACGACCACTTTTTTAAAACACCCCCCCAGTCACTTTTTAAAGTACTGGTAATTTTTTATTTTTATATTTTTTTACGCGACAGTACTGAGGTTGATTTCGTAAATCAACGTTTCAGCCTCTAATCTCGTCGGTTTTTGGTTATGTCCTCGGCCGGGTTGCCCTAGGTATTCAAATGGAACACGTGCATTCATGCGATAGGTTGAGGTGTTTCAATTTATTACACATAAGAGCGAGTCCAATCAAATAGAAATCACGATAACAAGTTCTGGTTGGGATTATTTCTTGCGCATAACATATGACCTCTAAGTGGTGATCGATGCCAAGTTCGATATTGAGTTACAACCTAGTGAGTTGATTTGACCTACCTTTTGAATGCCGTGCGACCCGCCAAAACTTAAGTTTCGAACCTGCTATGCAGAGATTCGCTATGCCACGAGCCCAGCACTGTGCGGGGCTTTGCGCTTCTAGCTCTTGACTGCGACCTACGACCGCGGCCCGTAAAAGTGGTCTCAAAGCCCGTATGTCTCAAAACTCCATGACTTTTTGCGCGCCGTTCAGAGGTTCCTCGTTGGCCATTTTGACGAGAAAGCTGCGAATTTAAGCGAATGGGAGTTGGTGGTGAGGTGGGGCTTGGGTGGTTAAGTCAATCTACCGCGGCCATTGTTCCGCCCTGAGCACTCTCCCACTCAGCAAAGGTCGTACCTTTGGCCAGTTTCCATGCGATGCGGCCATTAATGCTGGCGCCGACGACCATCGCAGCTGCTGCGGTTACTGATCTAAAAACATAATCGGTGGTGAGAATTAAAGCGCCATCCTTTTCAATCAAAACGCTTTTTTCTAGGAGTGTGCTTCGCAGGCTGGCAACGCCGTCCGGCACAGTGTTTGTAGTCTTTAGCCGGCGCCTGGGGTCTCTCTGTAATTTAAGTTCCCGATCGCGGGTGATTAGCGGTTTGGCCTCGAAGCCTCTCACCTGATGAGCCATTGGTTTCGATGCGCTGATAGCGCACTTAATCGCTTGCACATTCAGAACACTTTCAGTTAATGGTGTATCAACATTAAGAAAAGGGTCGACGCCATGCTCAACCTGTCCCCCCGGGCAAGGTGGACGTGAAAGCGGATGTGGCCTGAATTCAAGGCAACCAAGCGGGAGTAGCGTCGGCGCCCCATAAGGCGAGGACTTTTTATGACCGCAGCTACCTAGCTTACAATTTGGGATCGAATGAGACCAAACGTTAAGAGGCCGTTGGAAATACTAGCGTAAAGCTGGTATTTTTTTCGTTGGATGCGACCGTAATGGTCCCGCCTTGCGCCAACATCAAAGACCTGGTGATCGAGAGACCTAAGCCCGTGCCGCTTTGCTCTGGGTGCGGGCGAGACTTTTGCGTGCGATAAAAACGATCGAACAAACGTGGAATCACGGCCTCATCGATTGGGTGACCTTCGTTTTTTACAGTCAGCTCAACCGCATCGGGCAGGCGCGTAACGATGACCTCGATCACGGAGTGCTTAAAGGCGTGTCGTAATGCATTCGAGAGTAAATTACCGACGGCTCGCCGCACCATCAATCGATCGCCGACAATCGTCGCGTCACCCCGGAGTGACAAGCCGATACGGGCCTCTTCGGAGACAGACTCATAGAATTCAAAGAGAGCCTGCACCTCTACAGCTAGCGATAGCTGTTCGCGGTTGGGCAACTCAAGTCCATGCTCTGTCTTGGCCAGGTACAACATATCGGATACCGTGCGCGCCAAGCGTTGAAACTCCTCGGCATTCGATGCGAGAATATCCCGATACGACTCGGCATCTCGATCGCGCGTGAGCGTAACCTGTGTTTGTGTCAATAAGTTTGTGATCGGGGTGCGAAGCTCGTGCGCCAAATCGCTTGAAAACTCAGAGATGCGTTCAAAGTCCTGCTCCAATCGCTCGAGCATGAGGTTCAATCCCTGGGCGAGTTCAACGAGTTCGGCTGAACTGTCTGCGGTAGGCATCCGAATATTTAACTGACGCGCATCGATATTGCGAGCGCGTTCGCGCATGACGCGCAGTGGAGCTAATCCGCGTCGCGCAGCCCACCAACCCAACAGACCACTGAGCAGAGTGGCGACGAGCAGATAGATCGCTAGAGTGTAATGAAGCTGTGTCATGAAGTGCGCGTGGTGATGGGTATCCAAACCCAACAACAGAGAGCTTCCTTGTTGCAGCGGAACTTTGATGCCGCGCAATGTCATTGGGCCTGCTTGCCAGTCATAGGAGGTCTCGGGCGGGACTTTGGCGGCGCTTAACGCAGAAAAATCCACACCATGGACCACGGGGCCTGAAGATGGCCCGTCACTCAGCGCAATGTAAAGGCCCTGGTGGCTGTCCATCTGTTGGGCCAGTAACGCGCGCACGGCACTTGGTTCAGAGGTCTGGGCTAGACTGCGCTGAACCAAGCTCGCTTTGCCCTGCAAATAGGCCAGATCCAAGTCAACGAAATGCAAATAGCTTGCACGCGCCACCATCACCCCGAGACCGCATAACACCAGAGCCGAGATCAAGGCATACAAAATCGTCAAACGAGAAACAAGCGTCAAACGTATGAGCATTAAGCCGCCCTGTTTGCTTCGAGAACGTAGCCCATGCCGCGTACCGTCTGAATTAGTCGAACCTCGAAACCTTCGTCGACCTTGGCGCGTAATCTGCGCATCGCAACCTCGATCACGTTGGTGTCGCTGTCGAAATTCATGTCCCATACGAGGGAGGCGATCAAAGAGCGCGGGAGGACTTCACCTTGGCGGCGCACCAGCAACTCTAATAAACCGAACTCCTTGGGCGTGAGGTCAATCCTTCTCCCTGCGCGTAAGACGCGGCGCCTAAGCAGATCGACCTCGAGGTCAGCCACCTGCAAAATTGAGCTCTCCGTCGCGGCAGGTCCTCGCCGCAGAACATTACGCACCCTTGCAAGCAGCTCGGCAAAAGAAAAAGGTTTAACCAGGTAATCGGCCGCGCCGAGCTCAAGTCCTCGAACACGATCTTCTACCTGATCCTTGGCAGTTAAAAATATCACCGGTGTGCGGATTCCAGCCTGAGTCAGTGCTTGTAAAACACCCCAGCCATCCATGCGAGGTAGCATCACATCCAGAATAATCAAATCCTGATCACCTTCGATTCCGAGATGCAGACCATCAAGGCCATCTTGAACGAGATCGACGACAAAACCGGCCTCACGCAAGCCTTGGCGCAAATAATCGCCCGTTTTAGGCTCATCCTCGACAATCAAAATTTTCACCAGGAAGAACTCCCAAAGTCAGCATCGTGACGGAAAGGCTTAGCGCTGACACCCCAAGGGACTATACCTTAGCACTCAGCTGGCGCAAGATAGTGGGCTCAACATAACAATTTTGTAATGTTAGCGTCACGTTCGCTTGCGCCGTCAAGCACTACATTAACGGTTTGGATGGGGGGACTCCCTCTCGGACATCTCAACGTTTTAACGCGACACAGGCAACGATGCATTTTTACCTCGCCCGCCCCAGACTCAAGCATTGTCTCACGGTGTTGCTCGCCGTGACCGCACTCAGTCTGCCCGCTCTGGCGCGAGCTCAGACCACTCAACATAGCGATCTCAGACAATGGCGTAACGCAAACACAGACGTGGGGCGTTTCCAACGCGGTCATATTGATCTGCTAAAAGCCGAGCAGAGTCGCAGTGCGCTGTCAGAGCGCGATCTAAACCTGACCCTAGGATCGTTCAAGGAAGACCCAGCTGCGCCCGAACTCACCGAAGAGCTCGCCCGAAAAGCGGCGCTCACGCTGAACGCCGATCTTTTGACAGGCCAGGCGTTCAGTAGTACCGAACGATTCACCCGAGACGCACAACTCCTCGCATTACAGCAAGCCACGCACAAACTCTGGCTCGAAGCCGTATCCGCTAAAGAACAGCTCAATATCCAGCAACGCATCGCTGAAGCAGCCAGCGTGTCGCTTGAACTCGCCAAGCGTATGGAGAAGGTCGGTAACTGGGGTCGCAACAGACTGATCGATGTCGAGATCGGCTACCAGTCCGCGCGCAATCAACTTTTGCTGGCGGATCAAGCCGCGTTTAACAGTCGTCAAAAACTCTTCGCACAGGTCGGCTCCGAGCACTGGCGCTTACCAAGCGCACTCCCCAAACCCACGAGTCTTGCCGGCTTATCCGAACTTGTGACGCCACTTGAGCAACAACTCGCCGACATGCTGGCCCGCCATCTACAGTTCGGTCTTCTAGAAAAAGAGGCGCAGTATTACGAGCGTATTGCCGGCCCTGCCATGCTCGAACAATGGCGAAAACACCTCGACGAGATGTTAAGCGCCAGCCCAAGCTGGACAAGCGCGATTCCTACAAGGGACCGAACAAAAATCCTTTGGAACCACGATCTCGAAAAAGCCATCAAAGCGCGGGCCGAGGTGCTGCGTCTGAGCATTAAGATTAAAAGCGATTTGCAACAAGCCCGCGAACATTTACGCGCAGCCCATACGCAAGCATCAGATATTTTGAATAAGCTGCAAAATTTGTATGGCAGTGCCGAAGAAGAAGCGCTAGTGCGCTACAACGGCATGTTTATCAGTACCTGGGACTTAATCGCTAAAGCGCAGGCCAAGATGCAATCCGAACTCGCTGTTGCGCAAGCCAAACAATCCTTTTGGATCGCTTTGACTGACTTACGGGCACTGCTTGCTGGCGCCCCCTATGCGGGGCCTGGTGGCAATGTCGGCGGTCCCGACGCGAACAGCTCTACTGGTAAAGGCCACTGAAATATTATGGAACGCAGAGACTTCATTCACAGTGCACTCCTCGGTCTGGCCGGCACGGCCACCGCGACTGTGGTTAGCAAGCACGCATTGGCCAAGGTGCCCGAGCCGATTTATCAATCGAGTGCCGGTACAGCGCCGCCCTGGCGCGGCCCAGAAACAGAAGGGCCTGAGGCTCGCTATCGGCCGGTCGTGACGCTGAACGGCTGGACGCTTCCTTATCGGATGAACGAGGGTGTTAAAGAGTTTCATCTGGTCGCCGAACCTGTCGTACGTGAAATGGCACCTGGTTTCAAAGTCAATATGTGGGGCTACAACGGTCAGAGCCCGGGCCCCACCATCGAAGTTGTCGAGGGTGATCGAGTCCGCATTTTTGTGACCAATCGTCTGCCTGAAAAGACCACGATTCATTGGCATGGGCAGAGACTCCCGAATGGCATGGACGGGGTGAGCGGTCTGAACCAGCCACCTATTCCCGTGGGTAAAACCTTTGTCTATGAATTTGTCGCGAGACGGCCCGGGACTTTTATGTACCACCCTCATGCCGACGAAATGACACAGATGGCAATGGGCATGATGGGTTTTTGGGTCACCCACCCCAAGGGCAAGCACCCTAACATCAGTGAAGTCGATCGTGATTATTGTTTGCTGCTCAATGCGTTTGATGTCGAGCCCGGCAGCAAGACGCCCAAGATTATGACCATGTTGGACTTTAATATCTGGGCCTTTAACAGTCGCGTATATCCCGGAATTTCTCCCATGGTCGCTAAGCTGGGCGATCGCGTTCGCATCCGGGTTGGTAACCTAACCATGACGAACCACCCGTTCCATGTGCATGGCATTGAGTTTGAGCTTACCGGTACGGATGGCGGTCCTGTCCCTGTTTCTGCTCGCTGGCCTGAGGTGACACAAGACATCGCGGTCGGCCAGATGCGTCAAATCGAATTTATTGCCGATGAGCCGGGGGACTGGGCCGTGCATTGTCACAAGAGTCACCACACCATGGGTGCGATGGGTCATGAGGTCCCGACTATGATCGGCATCAACCATCAGGGCCTGGTCGGACGACTTCAGAAGGTCGTTCCTGACTACATGGTGATGGGCGAACGCGGCATGTACGACATGAAAGAAATGGAAATGGAATTGCCCCCAAATACGATACCCATGATGGCCGGCACAGGCCCTTATGGACCAATCGGGATGGGAGGTATGTTCACCATGCTCAAAGTGCGCGAAGATCTAAAGCCCAATGACTATTCAGACCCAGGCTGGTACAAGCAACCCCCAGGCACGCAGGCCTACGAATACAAAGGCACTCTGCCTGCGGTGAATCGAAACAACAATGGCCAATCCGCTGGGACGTCGGCAGGAACTCCAGCGACGCCCAATACTGGCGAGGGCAATGCACAGGCTCGTAAGCCAGGCCCGTCGACCAGCGGTTCACATCAACACTGATTGACTCACACTTCAAACAGGCATTACATCATAATGAAAAAAATATTCGCACCTATGCTCGTTGGTCTCTCGTGTGTGACCATCGCCCTGCCGGCCTTGGCTCACCAGGCAAGCGACAAAGGTCACCAGGATATGCCCAAGGAACAAAAGGAATGGGGAATCGGCGGAGACGCCAAAGCCGTGACCCGTACGATTGAGATTACGATGCTCGACACGATGCGTTTCGTGCCAGAGCAAATCACCGTCAAACAAGGCGAGACGATCAGACTGACCGTTAAAAACGTTGGTAAAGTCATGCACGAGTTAGTGATTGGCACCAAGCAAGAGCTCGACATGCACGCTGAGATGATGAAAAAGCATCCCAATATGGAACATGACGAGCCCTATATGGCACACGTCTCTCCAGGAAAAAAAGCCGAGATCATCTGGAACTTCAATCGCGCTGGCCAGTTTGATTTTGCCTGCTTGCTTCCAGGGCACTATGAGGCCGGCATGGTTGGCAAGATTAATGTGGTTGCGGGAGCTAAATGATGCGGATTAAAAAATCATTGATCCATTGCGCGTTGACTCTTGCCGCACTTGGCCTGGGCGCAAACACTCTTGCCCAGGTGATGGCTGAGGGCGTTGTTCGTCGCATCGACCTCGAGAACAATAAAATCACCATCCGCCATGGTGAGATCAAGGCACTTGACATGCCTCCGATGACCATGGTGTTTGTCGCAAAGCAACCTGCCCTACTGAAATCACTTGCCCCCGGGGATACAGTCGAATTTGAAGCGTTCGAAGCGAATGGTCAGTATTCAGTTGGAAAAATTCAAAAGAAATAAAAGATCAAGCGCAGACAAGCATCGTTAGACACGGGCTTTTGTTTCTACTTCTGTACTCTCATAAAGCTGGGTTTACTTCATCCGGTTTTTCTTTAGCTTCATCTTGATCGGTAGCGTCAGTAGGATCTAACTCTAAGTGATGGGTAAGACTATTCCGAATAAACTGTTTTTCGTAGTGGCGATTACGCCGGTTTTTCTTAGCGGACGCGCGTTTTCCCAAGCGTTTATCCACGACCAGCTCACCAAGACGGTTTAAGTCGCTCAAGTCTTCAATCGCGCGCGGTGAATTGCGAATTGGCATGGGCCTGGATAGTGGGGCGCTTAAGTTAGGTGAAAAAGCAGCCCATGCGACCCAGTTGTCGAGTTTAAGTTTTGGTACTTTAGCAAACTCTTTTATGTTGTTTGTAATTAAAAGAGCATACATACTTAAAGCGTTTACTGTTGTGCGCTAGCGAGATAAGCAGGTTTTTCAACAAAAAAATGTGCCACCTGCCGATCCCACTCCAATGGAAAAGGCTCCATCATGTCTTTCAACGTCAGATGCGCTGGGTACTTTCCGTCCAAAATCGCCTCGACGATCGTCGGTGACAGGTATGCCAGGCGGAGTACGCGGCTGACATAGGACGCTGTGATTTTTTCTGCCCTAGACAAATCATCGATCGAGGAGTGCGTGCCGTCCAACAGCATCCGCTGCCAACGATACGCTCTTGCTATAACTTTGATCATCGAATTATCAATAATTGCTTCACGGCGCGCGATAGCGCGCTCGCCGTTGGGCAGCACAATTATGGCCTTACCGCTGCGTTTTTTGAAGGTTATCGGTATGTTGGTGATGAAGCCGTCCTTACCGTCGTTCATCATGCTGCCTCCCGCAACGCAGTTGACTCAAGGGTGTCGCGCAGCAATTTATTCAAGCCCTCGCCGCGCCATTTGATGCTTATGCCGTTAGGGGCTACGGTGATGCGCTCAATGAAGGTACACGCGATCTGCGACTGCTCCGCTGGGAAGAGTTGATCCCATACGGTATCGGCGGAGCGCTCGCAAGCCGTCAAACATGGGTCACGATTGGAGATAGTTTCTTAACAAGCGTGACTAAGTTGCGCATGTATGGCTATGGCTCGTATTCGACTGCCGTGGCTTTGCGCAACGATGGCAAGGTGGTTGTTTGGGGTTATGGCGGTAGCGGCCAAGTCGGCGATGGTTACAACAGCACGGTCAACTATCCAAACAAATACTTATTGATTGACAAAACGGTTGTGAATTTTGAGGTTGGCACTAATTTTGGCGCCGGTGGCGGCAGCTTGTACTGCCTGACTTCAGATGGCCAACTCATGATGACTGGCTTAGGTTCGTATGGAACGGGCGGCGATCAGGCTGCGCAAAATCGTCATGCCCCAGCACCAATAATTTTTTAAAGGAATGATAAATGGCAACCATATCGCTCGGAAAAGTTGCGTTCAAATGGCGTTCAACTTATAGCGCCGCAACGAATTATATGAAGCAAGATGTTGTTTCATATTTGGGAAGCACTTTCGTTTGCATTTTGGACGGTACAGTTGGCGTAACACCGGCCAATGCCTCTGCTGCATGGAATATTTTTGCGCAAGGTACTACAGGCGTATCAAACAGTAGCGGCCAGATACTTTAAACAACGGCTCAGGCCTTGTTGCTCTGGCGGCCGGTACGGCTGGCCAAGTGCTAACGGTTGGTGCTGGTGGCTTACCGGTTTGGGCAACGCCGCAAGTACGCTCCGCGACCAAGGTGTTAAATCTGCCTGAAAACGCAGCTAACACACAGCCCAATTCGTACCGCAAGTTTGGCGTCATCATGACCGACGGTTCGGTGCGCGCTTGGGGGCAGCAAAGCTACTATTTGCTTGGTGATGGCACGACGTTTTCGCGCTCATACCCAACGCGCACAGCCTTTCCTCCGGGCTTTCCGGGTGCATCCAAGCTGTATTACTGGTACGACATGCAAGCGGCGTGCATTGATAGCAGCGGCCAGCTCTGGCTTTGGGGCAATAACGATTACGGCTCCTGCGGCAATGGAAACCTACTTGTAACTCGCGTGCCATTTAATGCAAGCGCCGATTCTTTAAACTCAATTTTTGGAAAGACCGTCACGCAAGTCGCGCTTTCTTGCGGCGTGCAAAACGCGCTTAGCACTGTTGTTTTATGTAGCGATGGAATAGTGCACGCGTGTGGATACAACGCTTACGGTCAACTCGGGAATGGAAGCACAACAAATGCTTCGCGCTTTGCCCAGTTACCACTACTTGCAAATATTTCACAAATTGCCTCAGGCCGCGAAGCATATACAAGCTATTACGCTATTACTAGTGGTGGCGCTTTGTATTCCTGGGGCTACAACGGTGACGGCCAGCTTGGCGATGGCGGCACAACAAATGCAACCATTGCCACGCTGCGCACCGGCGGGTCATTGTCTGGCAAGACAATCAGGGCGGTCTATGCTGGCCCGAATTATGCGATGGCCGTTGATAGCCTTGGTAACTTGCATGCCTGGGGTACTAATGCCTATGGTCAGTTAGGTAACGGCACGTTGTCCAATCAATTTACGCCGGTTCAATCTGTTGCCACTGGCGTGTCGGATGTCTATATCGGGCAATACGATTACAACATCGCTTACATCAAGAAAACCGACAACTCACTTTGGGCTTGTGGCGCTGGTAACTATTGGGCAAATGGCGTAAGTCCGATTGATACAAATACCGGAACATTTACTCAGATTTCTTTTGGCGGCACGGGCATTACAAAAGCGATTCACGGCGGCAACGGGAGCTATAACTTCGGCGCTGCACTACTCACCACCGGCGTTGTGCGCGTCTGGGGCTACAACGGCAACGGCGCGTTGGGCGTTGGTGACACCACAACAAGAACTAACGCAAACAGCCTAATGCTGACGGGTAATCGCACAGTCGTTGATATTTGTGCCTACGGGAGCAGCTCAGAGCAAGGCATTGTCATGCTGCTGGACGATGGACAGCTTTGGGCGGTTGGTTACGGCGGCGGCTCCCAATTACCAGAAGACGACAGCGAGACCAGTTATACGCCGATGCCTGTGGTGTTCTGAGTCATCGGCATACGGCTGTTTTCCATTCCCCCTAGCCACTTCTTGTGAGGCGCAGCATGGCTGAAGAAATTACACACAAAGAGATCTACGACCGCCTTGTCTCCGTCGAGGACAAGGTCGATCGCATTGATGAAAACACCAAAGAGGTCACCACAGCCTTTGCCGCGGCTAAAGGGGCTTTCATCGTTCTTGAACTGATCGGCAAGATTGCCAAGCCCATTCTTTGGATCGTAGGCGTCTGCTCAACAATTGCACTGCTCTGGCAGGAGTACTGGAAAAAATGATTACTTTTAATGAAGCCTTTGATCGCCTGATCTCTCACGAAGGAGGCTACAGCGATGACCCGCGTGACTCTGGCAACTGGACGGGTGGTGCGCAGGGAGTCGGGCAGTTAAAGGGCACAAAGTTTGGGATTGCATCTAGCTTATACGGCTACCTCGATATTAAGAACCTGAGCCTTGAAGATGCCAGGGTCATTTATCGTCGTGACTTTTGGGAGGTCTGTGGTGCGGCTCACCCCGCGATCAAGTTTCAACTGTTTGATGCTTCGGTCAATCATGGCAGGGGTAATGCAATCCGTTTCCTTCAACGGGCCGTAAAAGTTGCTGATGACGGTGACTGGGGCGTGAAATCGCAGGCGGCACTCGATTCAATGGAGGCCAATGATGTCTTGCTGCGCTTTCTTGCTTATCGCCTGAAGTTTTGGGCGTCCCTGCAAAAATTTGATATTTACGGACGTGGCTGGACCAACCGGGGTGCGGACAACCTTCTTTTTGCGGCCGAGGATAACTAGATGACCGAGCCCACTGATCGATGGCGCAATCGTCGGAAGATGGCCTGGCTCTCAATGCTTGCTGGGCTGCTCCTTCCGCTGCTTTTATTAGTGACTGAATCGGCCCGGCTCTGTCTGATTGCCACATCCTTTTATGTTTTCGTTGGGATGGTGGTGACGGCTTACATAGGTGGTGCTGTCGTAGATGATCACTGGCAACAGGAGATGAAATGATTTGGCTACTGGCAAACCGGTACGTTTTGGTTGCAATTGCCCTTGTCGCGGCAACGTCGGGCCTGTGGGCCTACGGAAAGTATCAGTACCACGTTGGCTACCAAGCCGCTGAAAACGTGCGCCACGTGGCCGACCTTGAGTCGTTCAAGTCCGAGTCCATGCGCCTGCAAGGCCTATCCCAAAACCTCGAGCTGCAGCTCACAGCGTTGCGCGAAGCTCAGCCCAAAATCATTGAAAGGTTTAACCGTGTCATCATCGAAAAGCCTCTGCCTGCTGATTGCCTTATTGATTCTGACAGGCTGCGCGAGCTCAACGCCGCCATCTCGACCGCCAATACCAGCCAATCTGGCAAGTCCTTGTCCATCAGTCGATAGTTTTACTTCGGCGTCCTGGGATGATTTGATGAAAAGCTATCTGAAGCTGGTGATTCAGTATTCTGAGTGTGCTGGCAAACATGCTGCGATCAGCGACACCGACAAATAAAAATATGCTGGGAAGAAGCCAGTATTTACAGTTCCCAGCGGAAACGTTACCTATTAGGGTAGGCAAATATTGAATCGGCGCCAACAATCTCAGGCACAGGTTTGGTTTAAGAAGTATTTGTAACGGATCTTGTAAATCGTTTCATCGCTCAGCGTTGGTGCTCATGATCTCTGACAGCAACTCAGAGAATTCGCTAACGAGGATCATCGCTGAATTTGTGGAAGGCTGCATGAGGCCGTACTTGGAGTGTACTTCTTCTTTAATTGGTATCGCCAAGGTATCTTTGTCCATATGGGGCACGGCAGCCCATTGAGACACGAGCGCGATGCCGACACCAGCAGCGGCTAAAGCACAGGCGATTGTCGATGTTGCAGTTTCAACGGAAATATTCGGCCTGATACCTAGTTGAGTGAACGCATCATCGATTTGGTAACGCACATAGCTGTGGGGTGAAGGTAGTACCATCCGCTCATTTGCCAAGTCGCTAAGCGATATCAGCGCACGAGTGGCAAGTGCATGGTCACGACGCATAACGGCCATAGTCCGGGCAGAGGGCAAAGCTATCACGCGGGTACCTGTTTTATACAACGGTAGCTCAACCACACCTAGGTCAAATTGTTTGGTTGCAACCAGTTCGGCAATTTGCCGAGAAGGAAGTGACTGAACAAAGACCGATACTTTAGGGCGAGTTTTTAAAAAATGAGCGAGGGTTTGAGGTACTACCGAGTGACCGAGTGCAGGTAGTGTCGCGATGCGTAAGGACCCCGCGCGATGATGCCGAATATCCTGCGCAACTTGATTGATCCGTTCAATCCCCGCGTACGACTGCTCAATTTCACGATAGAGCGCCTCCGCTTCGACCGTGGGGAATAAACGACGCCCGCGACGTTCAAATAGATCGTAATTTAATTTCGACTCTAGTAGGCCGATGGTCCTGCTAACGCTAGGCTGTGTCAGATTCAAGAGCCTTGCCGCGCCAACAACTGTTCCGGCCATCATGACCGCACGAAATGCTTCGATATGCCGCATATTAATGTTCGATGTCATATATAGAAATTTAGCATAAGTAATCGAAATTTTTCTAATAGATCATTCAAAATAATCTCCATACAATTAGCAATGAATCAAATTTTAGATAGTAAAAAAATAAATTAGCGATCGAAATACCTTCTCAATCTAGTCAAGCCGTTATATGCATAGTAGTAATATATTGGAGAAAAATTGAGCACAACCTACTTGAGCACAGCCACAGGAATGTTCGGTTATCACAAGGGTACTGAGCAAACGGGTGCGGCGCGAGTGCTCGCGAGATATGTCTGTGATTTAGACCCAGGCGAGTTTTCAGACCAAACTCGCGAGGCTGTCTTGCGCTGCGTGTTTGATTTGTTGAGCGCCGCTGCCGCGGGTCTGACAGGGCCCGGCGTTGCCGCTGCACGGCAATCAGCAGTGCTCTTATATGGAGGTGGCTCGGCCAGTATCTGGTTCACAGGCCAGACTGCCAGCCCGCTTGCGGCTGTGATGGCCAATAGTGCCGCTGCCGCAGCACATGATCTTGATGATGGGTATCGTCGGGGGAGAGGGCACCCGGGTGCCGCAGTGATTCCGGCCGCCTTGGCATCCCTCACTATGTTATCGACGGCTGTGACCACGCACGAGTTTTTTGCAGCTATTGTCGCGGGGTACGAAGTCGGCGTAAGGATGTCCATGGGGCGGCTAAGTTACGCACCATCCGGAGCATGGTCACCCTACGCTGTGATTGCAACAGTGGGACGTTTAAGCCATGCTTCGGACGAAACGCTGGCACAGGCTTTTGGGATTGCCGCACAGACTGCTCCGGCGCTGCCGGCATTGGCCGGGATTGCAGGCTCTGATGTGAAAGAAGGCATTCCCTGGGGGGCAGTACTTGGTCTTGCGGCCTTAGAGCAAGCGCGTGCTGGGATGACTGGGCCGATAGAGGTATTTGACGACCCTCGATTGTTTGCAGGAGGGCGCATGACTGAGGGCATTGGTGGTGAGCCACTAATCGTTGATACCTATTTCAAACCTTATGGTTGTTGTAGGCATATACACGGCGCCCTCGATGCACTAGACCATCTTCAGACAACGTATCAATTTAAAAGCCAGGACATTTCAACCATTACTGTACATACGTATTTGGCAACGTTCAATTTATCGAACTTAGTGCGCCCCTCCACGCTTGTTCAGGCGCAGTACAGCATGCCGCATTGTTTGGCTGCTTACGCGATTCACGGCTTGAAAGCATTGTTGCCATTAGCTGAGGCACATCTACATGATTGTGAGGTGAATGCTTTATCAGAACGAGTTCATATTCAACACGACACCAAAATCGAGCCTCTTTTTCCGGCGCGCTCGCCTTCTTGGATTCGAGTCGTGCTTCTCGACGGAACCGACCACGTATCGTCTTTGACCGATCCGCGGGGTGATTCCTCGGCCCCACTATCTTGGCCCGATCTTGTTAACAAGTTTATGTTGGCAACACGAGACGGCCTATCTACCACTCAGCAGGCTGGCGTTATTGATGCAGTTAAGCAGCTTCGACAGGGAAGTCTAGACGGATTGCAAACTATTCTAAGGAGCGGCAATGAGTAACAGAGACTCAGTAGCAACAGGCGTAATAGATCGTCGCACAGTTTTACGGGGGGTATTTGGCCTAACGCTCAGCACGTTGGTGGGGGGCACGCATGCCGATGAGCTATCATCGAAGCCCTTTCGTTTTATTGTCCCCGCACCGCCAGGCGGAGGAACCGATACCTTGGCGCGACTTATCTCCGGCGCTCTGACTACTTCCGCGAAATGGCAGTTTGTCGTAGAAAACGTGCCTGGCGCAGGAGGTAACATCGGCTTTGACCGTGTTGCCAAAGCTTTGCCTGACGGACATACGATCGCAATGGGCGAGTCGAGCAATCTGATTGTGAATCAATTTTTATTCAACAATATCCCTTTTAAGATCGAAAGCGATCTGATGCCGATCGCCTTAGTCGCAAAGGTACCTCTTGTACTGGTGGTTGCCAAGAATAGCCCCTATCAATCGGTTGCAGAGCTGGTGGCAGCAAGCAAAAAGAAATCTTTATCTTTCGCCTCTGCCGGCAATGGCACTTTGGGTCATTTGATGGGCGAATTTTGGAAGGGTAAGGATGGGCTGAATCTGATGCACGTCCCATATCGTGGTGCAGCACAAGCGATGACAGATGTTGCCGGTGGGCAGGCAGACTTCTTTTTTGCTTCAGTGACCTCTGGCTTGCCTTTAATCAATGCCGGTAAGGTACGTGGTTTGATGGTCATGGCTACGACTCGATCTCCTTTATTAGGCGACGTACCGACTGCGAGTGAAGTTGGCTTAATTGGAATGGAAGCTTATGTTGTGTTTGGGGTGATCGGTCCTGCCGGTATTCCGGCGCCAGTTGCAGAACGATTAAATCAAGAAATCAACGCGGCACTATCAAACCCAGAAGTTAGTCGAGCACTTGCGGCGTTGGGCGCCGACAAGGCAACAATAGGTGGAGATATTGACTCATTTAAGCGCCTGTTACAGCAGGAACGCACTAAATGGAGTCGAGTCGTCATTAATTCTGGGGCCAAAGTAGACTAAATACCAAAATTGAATGGTGCGGCTGAAAAAATGGTCCAGACTCCTAATGTGCAGGCAAGCTTTAGTAAGTAGCACGATTAGAGCCGAAGACAGAACGCTGTTGCCACACACAAACAACTAAACAGAGGTTAGTATCCCTTCCGCAGACCAAAAGTAAAAAATCTGAGATTGCAGCACCTCAGGTGGTTTGTGATGTTGTCAGGGCTGGCCCGCCAGTAAGTCAAATAAATCAAGCACCTTCGGGTGCTTTTTGTTTTTTTACGAAATTTCCACCACACGCCACTTAGGTATCTATATAAAGCAATGCTGACGTAGCAGTGGGTTGGAGTGTGGGAGATTTACGTGCTGCTGATAAACTCAAGCGAAAGCAACAATTATCTTTTCTTAACCGCCGCGCTTCGCTTGTATTTCAACATGGAGAATGCTTTGAACGTAAGAACTTTGCTCCTGGCGCTCTTTATGTGCATACCCTTTTCGACGCTCGCTCAGCACAGTCACGCGGGGCAGACACCTTATGCAGGAATGCAGAATCGCGCCATCAAGTCGCTGTCCGACAATGACATCAACGAACTTCGGCGCGGAGGTGGATGGGGACTGGCCCTTGCCGCCGAACTCAACGGTATGCCCGGCCCGACTCACCTGCTAGAGCTTAAAGACAGGATTCCTTTGACTTCTGAACAAGTCGACAAAACACAGGCTCTATTGGACGAAATGCGCAAAGCAGCCATACCCACAGGAGAGCGTTTCATTGCGGCAGAAAAAGCCTTGGAAACTGCCTTTGCATCTGGAAAAGTTGACGAGTCATCCTTGCGTCGCTTGTTAGCCGACGCAGAGAGCGCAAGGTCAGAACTTCGCTTCATTCATCTTTCACAACACTACAAGACTGTGCTGTTTCTCACACCAGAGCAAATCAAGCGCTAC
>JACCDX011263339.1_pt1 | contig 18593 bp, 15 predicted proteins | sample 7449681 | NCBI WGS metagenome assembly JACCDX01 (sample SAMN15323450, study PRJNA562643) | freshwater metagenome | isolation source: river surface water | place: USA:Blue River Watershed | collected 2017-08-18
GATGGTTTTTCCAAAACCTATGCCGGGGTCAAAAATAATTTTATTGATTCCAAATTTATTGAAATGCTTTTGTTTTAAAATAAAATACTCGGCGATGTCATGAACAATATTTTCAGAAAGCATGGTTTGATGTAATTGTTTAATTTGTGGTGAGCTGTGCATGCAAATATAAGGAATTTTAAAACCTGCCACCATAGATAATAGCGAGGGGTCGAAATCGCCGCCACCTATATCGTTCACCCAATCTGCCCCGGCTGAAATAGCTTCAACAATTACTTGGGTTCTATAACTATCTATTGAAATTATAATATCAGGAAATTCTTGACGAATAGCTGCGATGAAGGGTATTACCCGATTGATTTCTTCTTCGGTGGAAATTTCGTTAAAATTGGGCTTGGTACTTTGTCCACCAATGTCTAAAATAGTAGCTCCATTATAAATAAAACTATGCGCCATTTGTAAGCCAATATCAATATTTTCAGCCACGCTGTGGTTGTAAAATGAATCAGGTGAACAGTTAATTATTCCCATAATTACTGGTGTAGTTGAATTTAAAATCTGCTCAAATGTTTTTTTCATCTGTTTTTTTCATCGTTTTCAGAACCAAAGATATATATTTTTTTCTAACTAACCAAAAATATCGCAAAGATTATTAATTTTAAAAGAAAAGTTGTACTAAAATTTCTTACAATCTTATACCTATCTTTAAAATAAATTCGTTAAATAAAGAACTTGTTAAACAAAATTTCAAAAGGTAGGTTATATTTTGTTTTTTTGAGAGCGACTTCAATTAGTTTTTTAAAGTTTTTAATGATCAAATATTGTTTTAAAAATGAACTCAAATAATGCTTGTAATATTTGGCTATAAGCTACGCCTATTTTTATTGATATACCCTAATATAATCCACTTCCATCTGTCCTTGAGTAAAGTTAGGATCTACATCTCCTCCAAAATTACCACCTACAGCTAAATTCAAAATTAAAAAGAAATTTTTATTGAAAGGAATACTTGCAGAATTTGCATAAGAACCTCTTACAATTCCATCAATAGACCAGCTAATTACGTTGGCATCCCAATCTATTGAATATACATGAAAATCGGTGTGAGCTGTAGGTAAAAAATATTTAGATACGCCACCGTCTGCTCCATAATGATTGGGGAAATGAAGAGAAAAATACATGGTATCAAGCCATCTTCCGACCATTTCTTCAATATCTATTTCTCCACATGCAGGCCAGCCAACCGTTGTGATATCGGAACCTAACATCCAAAAAGCAGGCCACCCACCAACAAAATCTGGAACTTTTATTCTGGCTTCTACCCGACCATATTTGAAATCAAATAAACCTTGAGTTTTAATGCGAGCACTTGAATAGTTTTGGGCTTTGATTCTTTCTTTAATAGCGACTATTTTTAAAGTGCCATTGGATACATAAGAATTTTTAGCGCTATTGGTATAACTCTCTAATTCTAAATTGCCCCAGCCATTCGTTCCCCAACCTAAATCGTAGGTCCATTTAGTAGGGTCTGGATTGCCCGAATAATTAAATTCATCCGCCCAAATTAAATTAGTAAAAGTAGTTGATGTGGTTGTTAAAGTAGAAGTACTTGACAAATCAGAATTTATTTGTAAGGTATTGTCTACTGATTTTAAACAACCGCTTAAATAAAATGCTGTGCAAATTATTAAGATTGATGTTTTGTTTTTCATAAATTTAAGTTTTAAATTTTTAAATAATTTTATTAGAGCAAAAATATTTACATTTTATTTATTTTTGTTAAAGAGAACGTTAATTAGATATTTATTTTTTTAACATTTCGTTTAGATTTCAAATTATTTGAACATTTAAATCATAGATTTCGATGATATCAATATATAATATTTAATTTTAAGCCGAACTGTATTCTTTACAAAAAAAATTATTAAAAAATTAAATAGGTCTTAAGTAAAATTGAAAAATAATCATTTAACTTTGCCCCGTTATGAAAAACTTATCTACATACATTGATCATACTATTTTAAAACCTACAGTACTTCTATCAGAAATAGATGTACTATGTCAAGAAGCTTTAGATTATCATTTTTGTGCCGTTTGTGTTCCGCCTAATTTTGTTCAATATGCTAAAACTAAATTAGCAAATAGTACTATTAAAGTAGCTACTGTTATTGGATTTCCTTTTGGATATAGTGCCATAGAAGCCAAAGTAGCAGAAACCGTTTTAGCCCTTATAGATGGAGCTGACGAATTAGACGTGGTAGCCAATATTTCGGCAATAAAAAATGGACAATTTGACTATCTTAAACAAGAAGTGAGTTTTTTGATTGACCTTATACATAAGAAAGAGAAATGCCTTAAAATTATTATTGAATCTGGTATTTTAACGGATTCTGAGATTATTCAGTGTTGTCAAATTTATGGTGAGGCAGGGGTTGATTTTTTAAAAACCTCGACCGGTTACGCTGAAAAGGGTGCCACTATTGAAGCCGTTTCTTTATTCAAACAAAATTTACCTGCGACCGTAAAAATCAAAGCATCGGGCGGAATTAAAGACGCCGCTTTTGCCCAAGCTTTGATAGAAGCAGGCGCCGACAGATTGGGCTGTAGTAAAAGTGTTGACATTTGTAAATCATTTTATGCTTAAAAAAGAAATATTACAATTAGCTACTGAAAAACAAACCGAATGGGTGAATATTCGCCGACATATTCATCAAAACCCCGAACTTAGTTTTAAAGAATATAATACGGCAGATTTTATCAAAAAAACCTTAGCATCTTGGGATATTATTGGCGAATCTATCGGTGGTACTGGTGTGGTTGCCTTATTGAAAGGTAAAAACCCTCATAAAAATGTGATTGCCCTTAGAGCTGATATAGATGCCCTGCCTATTCAAGAAGAGAATCAATGTAGTTATGCCTCTCAAAAGGAAGGGGTAATGCACGCTTGTGGGCACGATGTACATACGACCATTCTTTTAGGAGCGGCTTATGTGCTAAAACAACTCCAAAACGAATGGGAGGGTACCATCAAACTTATTTTTCAGCCTGGTGAAGAAAAAAATCCCGGAGGCGCTAGTATTTTAATTAAAGAAGGCGTTCTTGAAAACCCAAAACCAGCCTGTATTTTAGGTCTTCACGTTCATCCAAATTTATTGGTTCATCAACTTAGTTTTAGGGGCGGACGAGTAATGGCAAGTGCCGATGAATTATATATTGATATAAAAGGAAATGGAGGTCATGCTGCCGCACCCCAACTTACTGTGGATACTATTTATGTAGCATCGAGCTTGATCGTAGCCTTGCAACAAATTATTAGTCGTAATAATCATGCCCTTAATCCTTCTATTCTTTCAATTTGTTCTATTCAAGGGGGTTCTACCACTAATGTAATCCCGCAGGAAGTGAAACTTAAAGGCACTTTCAGAGCCTTAAACGAAGAGTGGCGCAAGCAAGGTCATATTCGAATTAAAGAAATTTGTGCTGGTATTGCCCAAGCTACCAATGCCACAATTGATTGTCATATTGATATTGGTTATCCCTGCGTTGATAATCATGAAATACTTTCTAAAATAGCCATGGATTTAGCGATTGAGCTCCATGGAAAAGACAAGGTTTCTGAAACTGAAATTCGCTTAGGTGCGGAAGATTTTGGTTATTATACCCAACAAATTCCAGGTTGTTTTTATCGTTTAGGAGTTCGTTCAGATGAGCAGCAACCTGTTAAAAATGTACATACGTCCACCTTTAATATAGACGAACAAAGTTTAGCAGTAGGCGTGTCTACTATGGCTTATTTAGCCGTTAATTTAGTGGATAAATTTAAATAATATTTAGTTATTATAAAGAGTGATTATTAAAGAATATTGGTTTCACCATACGGGCTAATTCGGTGGTTTTTTTGTTATTAATATCCAGAAAAAATTCAAAAACTAACGCTGCCAACGAACCTCCATTGGTTTGTACAAAGCTAATTTCTGGATAATAATAATAAGGAATATAGCCATTACTCAGAGCAATGATGCGAATATTTTTAGGATATTTGATTTGATTTTTTTGAACAAATTTCATCACCGAAACCAAAATTTCATCGGTCATACAAAAAATACAATCGGGATGCTCAGCGCCTTGCCAAATTTGTTCTAAAATAGCCATACATTCATCTATATTATGGGAATATTTGATCGTAGAGTGAATGTTTTTAGAATGTGCAGACATATTTTTATAATTCTTAAAATAATCGTTAAAAGCTTGTTCGCGAAATTTGGTAATACTGAAATGGGGATTAGAAAATATACCTAAAACATTTTTTTTGTTGGCAAGCCTTAATTGGTTTAAAGCCAGCTCAGTAGCTTCCTTATCGGAAATGGTTACTGTGAAATAATTTCCACTCAAAGGTACTTTATCAAAAAAAATAACAGTTTTGTCTTTAAAAGCTTCAACTAAGGTTTTTTCGTTATTTGAACCGCTTGCCAAACACACAAAAAGACTACAAATTTTTAACCGTTGAAAAATATGAATATTCTCAAGTTCTTGTTGGGCATTGTCGAAACTTTGTAAGGTTATAATGGTATAATTATGCGTTTTTGTCTGTCGCTCAATTTCAGCTAAAAAACTTTCGTAAAAGGTATTGGCAATAGATGGAACCATAATGCCAATTAAATTAGATTGACCTTTACGTAAGTTAGATGCTGTAAGGTCGGGAACGAAGCCAATAGACTCAGCATATTTTTTTATTTTACGTCGAATAGGTGTACTGATATTGGTTTTATTACTCAAAGCCCGTGAAACAGTAGATACGCTAACTCCAAAATGTTCAGCAATTTTTTTTAATTGCACAAAATTAATTTGGGACAAAAATAGGAATTATTTTTGAAATGTTTTAATTTAATTGAAATCTAACAAATTTTTAAAAAAATAAAACAGTTAAAATAATTGATGATTAAAAACATCCTCTCTAAAATATTCTGGTAATAAAGAATTTTCTAAACTTTTTTGAGAAAAAATATATCGTCCGTCACATACAAATCCTAATTCAAACCAATTAACGGAATTTAATTTTTCACAAAGTTTTTTTTCGTCAGCTTTTGGATTATTAGGGAATATTGCTAAAACTGAACCATCATAATTTTTACATTCGTGAGTAAAAAAAGGTTGTTTATTTCTAGTTTTAGAATTAACATAGATTCTACTCTTATTCGACATATAATGTAATCTTCCCCATTGCCACCAATTTGTTTCATCAAAAGATCTTATTTTTCTTGATATTAAAGTATTTTTATGCCTTTCTAAATAATCGTTTTTTATATTAAAAACCATTTTTTTTGTTAGTCCAGTTTTATAAGTAAAAGAACACACAAATTCGGCATTAGCAAATTCTTCATTGCTATATATTTCATCATTTCCGCTTACTGCACCCACTTTAACAGAGAATACATCATTGAAAATTAATGGGTAATAGTTATTAGTAAATAATAATTGTCCATTACTTAAAACAAATTCTTTGGAAATATTGGTTTTTCGAGAAAAATTATCATTTTCAAATCGCCAAATGACACAATTAGGACTAAAACCATTAAAGATTTTTTTATCCCCTAAATCTATCAAATCGGTTATTGTTCCTTTATTGAAAATAAATTCATTCAATTTAATACTTGAAGTAGCTTTCAAGAAGTCTCGTGGAGTAATAAAAATGAGTTCTCCATGTGGTTTTAAATGCTGAATACATTTTTCAATAAAAAACAAATAAAGATTACTTCGTTCGTCAAAAATTGTAGATGTTAATTTTTTCTTAGTTTCTGGCAAGATGTCTTGGTATCGAACATAAGGTGGGTTACCAATAATGGTATCAAATTTGTTCAGCATCGGATAATCAAAAAAATCAATATTTAATGAATGAGTGCCACTATATTTCGGGTCTATTTCAATTCCTATACTATTCGGAATGTTTTTAACAAAAGCCCCCGCTCCACAAGATGGTTCTAAAACATTCCCAAAATTTTTTTTTAATTGTAACATTTCTGCCACAATAAATTGTGGTGTAAAAACTTGCCCATACTGTTCTACATTATACATATTCAGGAAAGTATTTTTTAAAATTAAAATAAATTTCAGAACGTAATTTAATTGATTTTCCAAATTGTGTTAAAATAAAATCAACAGATTTATTAAAACTTTGGTTCTTTAACTCTCTATTATCATCCCATCTACATTGAAAAGGTAAATTGTTTCCAATTGGAACTAACGATTTTATACCTTTCAAAGTATTTATAAAAATATCTGAAGGGTCTTGTTTATTTAAAATAAGAAAATAATAATCTTTGTTTTTGTTTTTACCTAAATTTTCTTTAAGTTTATAAAAAAAAAATCAAGCCATCGAATTTCATTAGGAAAATCCGGAAAAATACCTGTTAATGCATAATAAATACCAAGTTTGCAATTTAAATTATCGGCACTTGTTGTTTTAGTAATTTTAATATTTATAGGATAGAACTCATTTTTTTGTTCAATTGAAAAGTCGAACCAAGCTCTGTTTCTTGGTAATTTAATATCAAATTTTTTTTGGATAATTTTAATTAACTCAGATTCATTAAATGAAGCATTTATTCTTCCATCTGAATGATTTGCAGAAAGTGATACATTTTGTTTTGTAAAAATAATTTAATTTCATCAAGAATTTTAGGAATGGATATTTTATTATCTCTTTTCACATCATTGGTAAAATTATCTTCTTCATTATTAAATAAATATTCCAATTTCAACTATTTTTATTCACAAAGTTAAGAAAATATTTTAAAATAAATTATATAAATTTCAATTTTTCATGAAAAATATTCTTAAAGCAGAACATTTTAATGATAAATTTAGAATATTCTATATAAAATATCATTTTTACAAGTATTCAAAAAATGGATTATTTTTAGTACTGCTTAAATTAAATACTTGCTATCAAAAATTTTATTGTTGATTTTATTAGAATAAACTGCATAGCTAAACCCTGATTGCAAAGCATAACCTCCAAATTGTCCTTTTTTATTAATAGCAATATAAGCTAATTGAATATCTATGGCTTTGTTTTTTTTAATTTTTAAAATTTTCTCAATCGTTTTTTTACAGGCTTGCTCTGGTGAAAATCCTTGTTCCATATAACTAACTACAGAATGACTTCCTGCTATCCGAATACAATCTTCGCCCTGTCCTGTTCCACAAGCTGCACCCACTTCATTATCTACATAAATTCCAGCGCCCACAATGGGCGAGTCCCCCAACCTGCCGTGCATCTTAAAAGCCATTCCACTGGTAGTACAACTGGCTGCTAAATTTCCTTGTTCGTCCATTGCTAACATGGCTATGGTATCGTGATTGGTAGGACTGCTTTTCGGTACTTGTTTGAGGTTTTCAATATTTGGTATGGGTTTATAATTCGATTTTTTTAACCATTCTTGATAGGCTTTTTGAGCATCTTTACTCAACACTTCCGGCATCATTTTAAATCCTTGGCTTAGGGCAAAATCTTGGGCACCTTTTCCTACCAAAAGCACATGAGGTGTGAGTTCCATAACTTTTCGAGCTACCGAAATTGGATGCTCTATTCGTTCCAAACAACCTACCGCCCCACAGTTAAATTGATGATCCATGATAGAGGCATCTAAAGTTACAATTCCATCTTGATCTGGATTGGCTTGTAAGCCCACACAACAACTCTGTTCGGTTTCTGTAATCATGACTCCTTGTTCTACCGCGTCTAAAGCTGAACCAGCATTTTGCAAAACATTCCAAGCTCCAACATTTGCTCGAAGTCCAGCATCCCAAGTAGAAATAACTAAAGGAAAATTTTTAGGTGAATGTTTTATTTGTTGCTGAACAACCAGCGCTCCGAATGCAGACTTGGCAAGAAAATTTCTGCGATTCATAAAAAATATTTATTCTAAATTTCTAAAATCAACAGGAACAATTTTACTTACCCCCACTTCTTGCATCGTAACTCCATAAATAACATCTACATTATTCATAGTTTGTTTGTTATGGGTTACAATAATAAACTGCGAGTTTTCACTAAACTTACGAATTAACTTAGTGAATTTATCCACATTAACATCATCTAAAGGTGCATCCACCTCATCGAAAATACAGAAGGGTGCGGGTTTTATCAAATAAATAGAAAACAGTAAAGCCGTTGCAGTTAAGGTCTTTTCTCCTCCGCTTAATTGGTTAATTGAAGAAGGTCTTTTTCCTTTTGGCTTGGCAACAATATCAATAGCGGTATCGGCTAAGTTGTTAGGGTTACTTAAAATCAAGTCGGCAGTGTCTTCTGGAGTAAATAACACTTTGAAAACGTCTTGAAAATGGCTGCGAACTTTAGTAAAAGTATCTAAAAATTGACTATTTGCCGAATCCTCTACTTCTTTAATAGTTTGTTGTAAACTTAATTTGGCATTGAGCAGGTCGTCTCGTTGTTTAGCTATGAAATCATAACGAAGTTTCATTTCATTGAAAGCCTCAATAGCAGTAGGATTCACTTCACCCATATTGTCAATTCTTTTTTTAATTTTTTCTACCTTATCTTGTAAAAACTCTATGGTATTCTCCACTTCAATATGTTGCATCAAAAGGCTGTTTAAATCAACATTAAATTCAATCTTTAATCGTTCGCTAACACCTGCCAAACTCAATTTCAATTCATTATATTCATTGTTTACATCAAAAAATTCAGTTTCTATTTGCTGCTTTTCTTTTTGTATTAATTTGAGTTGGTCTTGATTTTTAAATTGTTGCACTTTTTGTTGTTGAAAATGAGTTTCTAAAGTTACGAGCTTTTGGCTGAACTCATCTTTTACAATGATTTGATTTTTTAAAGATATTTCTAATTCTTGTAATTTAATTTTATCATTTTGTTCTTGTTCATGCAATCGAATTTGGTCGGCTTCAAAATCTTTCAACTGCATTTCTGATTGAGCATTTTGGGTTGATTTATATTGTAACTCTTGCTTCATTGATTGAACTTTATTTTGCTGTTTTTCTGTGTCTAATTGCAGGTTATTTAATTCATTTTGGCTTGCACTATATTCTAATTCAAAGGCATTATAGGCTTCTTGGAGTTGCAGAAGGACTTCACGGTCTTTGGTAAAATGGTCGGTTGAATGAAGAATGACATGGTCAATTTCTTTTTTTTCAATCAACAAGGTTTGTTGCTGAGTTTCAAGTTTTTCTAAGAGTTGGTTGATAGATTGAATTTGTTGTTGCCATAATTCTATTTTTTGCACGCAAGAGTTTAAAGATTGATTATTGTTTACAATTTCTTGTTCAATTTTTTTTAGGTTATTATGTTTGATTTTGTCTTGAATTTGATTCATTTCGGTTTGGATGGCTTGAATATCTACCTGTATGCTATTAATTTTATCTTGAATGGTGTTAATTTCTGGTAGTAATTTTTCAAGATTTTTGGTACGACCGACTTTTTTACCTTCAAAAGCCCCAATGCTTCCACCGCTTAAAACATAATTTTTTATGAGCCAGTTTCCATTGGTATTTAAAAGACTATAATTTGCGGGAACTTGGGCAGGCACTTCATCTTGAGAAGTAATGTAAATGTTTTCTAATAAATAAGCGAACAAAATTTTAAAATCATGGTCAACTTCAATACAATCAATAGCCGCTATACAATGAGCTGGTGGTTCTATGTTTTGAAGTTTAAAATTCTTTTTTAATTCACTCAAAATAAAAAAATTAGCTTTCCCTTTTTGTTTGTTTTTTAGAATATACAAAGCCTCGATAGCTTGGGTTATATTTTGGACTACAAAATAACTCAAATATGGTTCTAATATAGCTTCTATGGCAATACGATATTTTTCTTGAACGAATAAAATTTCAGATAATAGGGGGGCTTTTATGGTCCAATCAGTAGCTTTAGATAAATATTTAACGCTGTCTGGATATCCTTCCAACGATTCAACTAAATTTTTAAGTAAAGCATATTCGTTCTTTTTTACATCCAAATTTCTGGTAAGGTCGTTTTTAGCATTTTTACTTTCCTCAAATCGAGTTTGCCATTCTAATAATTTTTGTTGAAGTTGGGACTGTTGGAGCTCTTCGTCATTTTTTTGTTCTACGAGAATTTGAGCTCGGTGGTTAATATCTTGCAAATCGTTTTCTAAACGAATAATATAATTTTTTTTACTTTCAATTTCTTGCTGGTATTGGGCTTTGGTTTTTAGAATATGGTCTAATTTAGTGTCTAAAGAAACCATTTTTTTCTCACCTTCAAATTTTTGTTGTTGGTGTTGGGCATTGGTTTTTTGTGATTGTTCTAATTCGGCTTTTTTCAAACTAAGGTTCGCTTGTTTTTCAATGAGGGCTGTTTTTTTGGTAAAAACTTGTTGGGTAAGTTCTGTAAAAATATTATTTTCGGCAGCGATGGTGGATTCAATTTTTTCTTTATAATTAAAAAATTCTTGGATATTTTTAATGGTTTTTTGAATAAAAATTTGAATTTGTTGCTTTTTTTCGTTGTAGAAATGTTCTTTTTGTAAAGCTAATTTTTTTTCGTTTTCAATTTCAAGAATATGACGGGTTAAAGACGCTAATTTTTCTCGTTCCGACTGAACTTGCTTTTCTTGAGTAGTTAAATTATTCATAATAGATTCATACCCAGCGTTTTCAAGGTGTAATTTAGCTTCTACGGCTTGTTTGGTATCTTGTAATTGTTGTAATTTAGCTTGAAGTTGTTGGAGTTTTTCTTTATATTCTCGGGTATTTAAAATAGCCCATTCAAAAGAATATTTTTTATATTCTGATTTGAGTTCTTGAAATCGTTGGGCTTTTTGGGCTTGGGATTCCAGCGATTTAAGTTGGGTTTGAATTTCAAATAAAATATCTTCAATTCTATTTAAATCTTGTTCGGTTTGGTCTAATTTAGTGCTGGCTTCTTTTTTACGATTTTTATAAATAGTAATTCCAGCGGCTTGTTCAAACATACGGCGGCGGCTACTCTCTTTGTCTTTAATAATATCATCAACCATTCCTAATTCGATAATAGCATAGCTATCGCTACTAACACCAGTGTCTAAAAGTAGGTTTTGAATATCTTTAAGACGGCAAATTACATCATTCAAACGGTATTCACTATCACCAGATTTATAAAAACGCCGCATAATACTTACTTCGGAATATTCGGTAGGAAGTTTGGATTGATTGTTCTCGAAAACTAAACAAACTTCGGCTAAGGCACTACCATTGCGGGTATTACTACCATTAAAAATTAAAGATTCTAAATTTTCACTTCGTAAGTGGGAGATTTTTTGTTCCCCGATAACCCAGCGAATAGCGTCAATGACGTTTGATTTCCCGCAGCCATTAGGACCTATAATGCCCGTAATTCCGCGGTCAAAATGAAAAATTGTTTTATCTGCAAAGCTTTTAAAGCCTTTAATTTCAAGCGATTTAAGAATCATGAATAATTTAGTTTAAAGCGTGGAGTTTTTTGTCGAAAATTTCATATTTTTTGGCTGGGTATTTATCTATAAATTGTAAATCGTGGGTGGAAATAATTACGGCTGTTTCCGATTGTTGAGAAATGCGATATAATAAATCCATAATTTTTTCGCTGGTTTCTGCGTCTAAATTTGCCGTTGGTTCATCGGCAATAATTAATTTTGGGCTATTCAACAATGCCCGAGCAATATCTATCAGTTTTTGTTCACCGGCACTCACTTGAAAAGGCATTTTTGAAAGTTTGTTTTCCATACCAACATGAGTAGCCACTTCATTTATTTTGGCTATCATTTGACCTTCGTTTTCCCAACCAGTAACTTGGAGTACAAAATGAAGGTTTTCAAAAATGGTGCGGTCGTTTAATAATTGAAAATCTTGAAAAATAATGCCCAAATTACGACGGAGCATAGGGAGATTATGTTTGCTAACATGGGATAAATTAAAGCCAAATACTTTTCCTACACCTACTTGCAATGGTAATTCACCATACAAAGTTTTCAGGAAACTCGTTTTACCTTGACCAGTTTTGCCCAACAAGAAGACAAAATCATTTTTTGCCATTTTAAAATCAATTTTCTCAAGCAAAGCCTCACCTCCACTATAAATAGAAACTGATTGTAACGAAACTAAATACGACTCCATAAGATTTAAGATAGCAAAAATAACATTTATTCTGCAAATGTAAAAATTATTTAAGTGAAATTTTAAAAAGTTGGCTCAAATGAATTATTTTTTTCATTTTTAATTACCTTTGCACAATAATATGAAAATATATAATTCAATTTCTCAGGCAGCATTTACTCATTCTACCATTATTTCTGTAGGAAATTTTGATGGCATGCATATTGCCCATGTTAAAATTTTGGAAAAAATGACCGAACTTAAACAGCTCTATAAAGCACAAACGGTCATAATTAGTTTTCCCGAAAATCCAAGGAATATTATAAATCCACAACAAAATGGCACGCCTTTATTATCTTCTGTGGATGAAAAAATAAACTTTTTTAATGAATTTGGTATCGACCATTTATTTTTAATTACTAATTTTTACGAGTTTTTTAGTATTGCGGCAGAAGTTTTTGTAAAAGACATTTTAATTAAACAATGTTGTGCCAAAGGAATTGTGATGGGTTTTAACCATCGTTTTGGAAAAAATCAGCAAGGAAATTTTAAAATGGTTGAAGATTGGTGTAAACCCCATAATATAGAAGTTTGTCATTTAGACCCAGTGTATGTGGGCGACCAAGTGGTTAGCTCGTCTGCAATACGAAAACATTTGCTTAATTACGAATTAGAAAAAGCTTTTTTGTTATTAGGCAGAAGGTATCAATTAAAAGGAACAGTCGTAGAAGGAATGAAAATTGGCAGAACTTTAGGATTTCCAACGGCAAATATTCATCCTTTAGAGCAACAAAAGCTTGTGCCAGCGAATGGTGTTTATGCAGTTAAAATTAAGGTTTTATCTTCAGAAAACTGGTTTTTTGGAATGATGAACATTGGTTTTAGACCAACTATTGAAGGGTATAATAAAGTGTTAGAAGTTCATATTTTAAAATTTTCTGACGACCTTTACGGAAAAAATATAGACATCGAATTTCATCATTTTATTAGATTAGAACGGAAGTTTAAGAATTTACAAGAACTAAAAGAACAGTTAGAAAAAGACCAATTAACGGTTCTGAAATATTTTGAGATGTAAGGTACTTTTTTTCAAAATTGTTAATATTTTTAAATTCGACCAACTACATTAAAAATTTTGTTAATAAAAATATTGACCTAACATTAAAAAAATACTTAATTTTGCTCATAGTAAATTATTATATTTATGAGTCCAATCAGAACAACCCAACAATTTTTAGATTCTATTTTAAGTGATTTGGAAAAAAAAGGCAAGTTTAGTGCTGAAGATAAAGCAGATTTTAAAGACCGTTATTTTAACCTACCGCCTCCAAACCCTTTTCAATTTCAGCCTTCTGTAAAAAACAATCCTATGATGCCCTCCGATAAGCCAAATTTGCCTAAACCCATGTATCAGTTTCCCAAAAACGATGCCATTATTAACCATCGTCTTAAAGACATCATCAATAGCCTTTTTTTAGCGGTACAATTAGATTTACAAAAAAAAATTACCGAGAACGAAAAAGAATTAATTAAATTTGAATTTTTAGGATTTTATCAGAATTTAATTGAGAATTTTAAAGAACAAGGATTTTAATATTTTTTTATGAATTTTGATTTAATAAAAGATTTTTTAGAACCCATCAATGTAGCAAAAATAAGTGATGATGAAGGTTATAATAAATCGCAATTAGGGGCACATTTTTTAATTAACCGTGATGGACATTTTGAGGATAAAGAATTTGACGTTGCCATCATTGGTAGCAATGAATATAGAGGATTAGGAATTGGGAAATGCAACGAACACGCAGCCAATAATGTTCGTAAAGAACTCTACAAGCTTTATTTGTGGAAAGGTGTTTATAATATTGCCGATTTAGGAAATGTAAAAGTTGGTGAAACCCTTAACGAATCGTATGCTGCCCTCCGAGCTGTGATAAAATTTTTATTAGAAAATAAAAAAAAGGTCATCATTATAGGTGGAAGTCAAGACCTTACCATCCCTCAATATCAAAGCTATAAAGGTTTCAAACGATTGGTAGATTGTATAAATATTGACCCAGCCATTGATTTTGACGTAGAAGGAAACTTACCTGCTTATAATTATTTAGAACATTTATTTACCAGTTTGCCAAATCATTTAAGGCATTATAATTTACTTGGGTTTCAGAATTATTTTAGTAATATTGAAGTGTTAGAAACAATGGATAATTTAAGTTTCGATAGTATTCGAATTGGAGAAATGCGTCAAAATATGTTAGAATGCGAGCCCATATTCAGAAATAGTCATTTTGTAAGTTTAGATGTCAATGTCATTCAATATTCGCATGCTCCCAGCAACATTCATAGTATTAACGGTTTAGACGGTGTGGAGGTTTGCCAATTAGCATTGTTTGCAGGCATGAGTAATTTATGTACCTCCTTTGGAATTTATAATTTTTTGGCTGACAACGATGTAAAAAATTTAACAGCCAAGCAGTTAGCTCAAATGATGTGGAACTATTTTATTGGGCATGCTTTATCTATAGATGAAAAACCCTTAAAAGATACTAAATTCTATACTTTATATCATTTAGAAATTCCCAATTTAAATGAAAAATTTGTATTTCTAAAGAGCAAAGTAACACAACGTTGGTGGATGATGTTGAAGGATAATAAATTTATTGCTTGTAGTCAAAATGATTACAACCATCTTAAAAACTATCAAGAAATTCCAGAGCGTTGGTTAAGAGAAATGGAACGCCAATAAAATTATATGAAAATATGGCTATATGCTTTATCCATATTGATTTGTGTTTCTTGTGCAACACCTAAAAAGAACAATTTTCATCATTCGCAAGATTTTTTTTTAGATACTTTATCTCAACATTTCTATAATAACAAACTTTTCAAGTCGGCGTTTTTAGGTGTAGCTATTGCCGACCTCCCATCCGAAAAAATCTTAGCTCAATTCAATAGCGAAAAATATTTTATTCCCGCAAGTACCTTAAAATTATTTACCACGTATGCTACTTTAAAATTCAATAATGATTTTTTAGCAGGATTTTTATTTTATGAAAACCTTGATACCTTATTTTTATTTCCTTGTGGAGACCCTTCTTTTTTAAATTCAGATTTTGATTCTAATTTAATGGAAATTAAATTAAATTCTTCTGCAAAAAATATTGTGTTATTGTCTCCGGAGCAACCTATTCCTACTTATAGTTATGGGTGGTCATGGGAAGATTATGCCCAAGACTATATGGCTGAAACATCGAGTTTTCCTATGTATAAAAACTTGGTTCATTTTGTCCGCAAAGATGCTTCAATTCAAATTAGACCTCAGTATTTTTCTAACCCAAATTATTTTACCAACCAATACGAAAATAATAATCACATTGACATTCAGCGTTCTTTTCGTTCCAATCAATTTTATACGATTAAAAGCAAATCAGTATTCGACAGTGTTGATATTCCCTTTATTATCGGCGATTCCTTGTTCCTTCAACAAAACCTTCTTTCTCAAAAATTTCCTAATTTACATATTAAAACAATGCCAATTAATCAATGTTCTTATTCATCTTTATTGCAACCATTTCCAACGAAATTATTATCTCCAATATTAAAAAAAATGTTATTAGTAAGTGATAATTTTATAGCCGAGCAATTAATCATAAATAAAGCATTATTACAGAACCAAACGAATCCCTCACCAGCTAAAATAAAAGATAGTATATTAACGTTATTATTTTCAAATAAAACAGATCGTCCAAAATGGGTTGATGGCAGTGGTTTGAGTCGTTATAATTTATGTAGTCCACAACAATTTATTACCCTTATAACGAAGATGTATAAAGAGTTTGGTGCAGTTAATATAAGTAATTTAATGAGTAAAGGAAATGAAGGTACATTGAAAAATTTGTTCACCAAATACCCAAATCGAATTCATGCTAAAACAGGTACTTTAAGTAATAATATGGCACTTTGTGGCATATTAGAAACTTTTTCGAATAAAACCTTAGTTTTTAGTATCATGATAAATAACCATCAAGAAAAAAATAAAATTTTACGGCAACAAATAGAATCTTTCTTAAATAATATAATAGAAAAATATTAATTAACATGTATTCTCACATTATTCAAGGACAAAAATATAGTTTTGAAAATTTGAAAGTTGTTTTAGCAAAAGCAAGTTATGTAAAAATGGGTGATATGGTTGCCGGAATAGCTGCCCAGAATGCACGCGAAAACATAGCCGCTCAAATGGCTTTAGCAGATATTCCACTCAAAAATTTTTTGAATGAAGCCCTTATCCCTTATGAAGAAGACGAAATTTCTCGAGCCATTATAGATTATTATAGTTCTGTTGATTTTAGTTTTTTTTCTGGATTTACAGTAGGTAGTTTAAGAGATTGGCTTTTGAGTGATGATTTTAGTGGGAATAATATCTCCTTAGCGCAGGAATTATTAAGTCCTGAAATGGTGGCGGCAGTCAGTAAAATTATGCGTCATCAAGACCTTATCATTGCTGCCAAAAAAATACAAGTGGTTAGTCAATTTAATAACACCATTGGGTTGCCTAATCATTTTTCATCGAGATTGCAGCCCAATCATCCAACGGATGATGCGTATCATATTTTTTCTGCTATCATTGAAGGATTGCAATATGGCTGTGGAGATGCTTTAATTGGCATCAATCCAGCTTTAGACGATGATACAACAGTAAAAAAATTGTTATATGCTTTAGACCAGTTTATTCAAACTTTTGAAATACCTACTCAAGCTTGTATTCTAAGTCATATAACGCAAACTTTACGAATGATAGAACAAAAAGTACCAGTTCATTTATTGTTTCAATCTATCGCTGGATCTGAAAAAACGCACCAACATTTTGGAATTAATATGAACATTTTGAAAGAAGCATATATGGCTTCATTAGAAATGCCTTCTGGAAAAATGGGTAATAGTAGAATGTATTTTGAAACTGGTCAGGGTTCATGCTTATCTGCCAATGGTCATCATCAAGTAGACCAACAAACCTTAGAAGTTAGAGCATATTTTGTGGCTAAATGTTTTAAACCTTTTTTAATTAATTCTGTTGTTGGATTTATTGGTCCAGAATATTTGAGTAACGGAGAACAAATTATTAGGGCAGCTATTGAAGACCATTTTTGTGGAAAATTGTTAGGGTTGCCGATGGGCGTAGATATTGGTTATACCAATCATAATACAGCGCAACAAAATGATATAGATTTAGCCCTGACCATGTTAGGAGCAGCGGGCTGTAATTACATTATGGCAATTCCGGGTTCTGATGATATTATGCTCAATTATCAAACGACCTCTTTTCATGATACCCTTTACATTCGTAAATTATTTAACTATAAACCTGCTCCTGAATTTGAACAATGGTTGTTAAAAATGAATCTTGTAGACCACCACTTAAATCCACTATGCGTTTCTGATAATGCTATTTTTAAAGGTTTTTTAAAACAATATGATGGAAGAAATTCCCCAAGAGAATAATTTATCTATTCACAAACCACTATTAGCTCGATTGAATATTGGACTGGTTGGGGTATCTCAAACTACACAAGCGGTTCAACAATTTAGGTTAGACCATATTTTAGCCCAAGAAGCCGTTTTAACAGAATTGCCATCCCTGCCTTTTTTTATAGAACATTGGTATCCTCAAATTCATATTCCGCTTTATTTTTTACATACGCAGGCTACTTCAAAAGAAAAATATATTCTTCAACCAGCGCTTGGTCGGCGACTCGACGAACAATCTAAACAGGAAGTTCACAGGATTGCCCATCTGCATGCCCATCAATATTGTATTGTTATTGCAGACGGGCTATCGGTAGGTGCAGTTTTGAAAAATGGATTAGCTTTTTTAATTGCTTTATTACAAAATTTTCGTGAAAAAAAAATTCTACAACCTTCGGCTGTATTTATCGTGCGTTATGGAAGGGTAGCCATTGCAGACGAAATTGGAGAAATTTTGAATGCCAAGTTAAGTATCATTGCCATTGGAGAAAGGCCGGGCTTAAGAAATTTAGACAGTATGAGTGTTTATCTTACGCCTTCACCAACCATTAATAGTACTGATGCCATTCGCTCTTGCATTTCCAATATTCATTCGTTGGGTTTAAGCCCTGAAATAGCCGCCCAAAAAGTACAGGAATGGCTCTAATATTAAATAAATATAGAATAGATTGGTTAAGAAATTGCGAATTTTATTTTTTATTGAGTTAAATATTTTTATTTTAGAAAAGTTTATCGCTTTTTAAATAAAAATTTATTAATTTTGCCTTTGAACAAATATGTAAATATGGATAATAATTTTTCTACCCACACTAAAAAGATCATTTCGATGAGCCGTGAAGAAGCTATCAGAACTAAAAATGATTTTATTGGTGTTGAACACTTTATGTTGGCCATCATTAACGACGAAGAGAATATGGCTATAAAAATTTTAAAAAATTACAAAGTAAATATTGAATTAC
>JACCDX010361184.1_pt1 | contig 18592 bp, 30 predicted proteins | sample 7449681 | NCBI WGS metagenome assembly JACCDX01 (sample SAMN15323450, study PRJNA562643) | freshwater metagenome | isolation source: river surface water | place: USA:Blue River Watershed | collected 2017-08-18
CACCAGGGGTGATATCAATGTCATCGGGTGTAAAATCAGGCATCTTACTTTAATTTTGTTTTGTTCAGTAATGAGTCTAAGCTCTTATTGTCCGTCTTAATTTCTTTGGAAGTGTTTACTTCTTTTCTAAGTTTGGCCAATTCCTTTTGTTGAAAATAACAAATCAGTAATAAAACCGCGGCGGCTCCAATTGTTATGTTCTTTTGATTATTTTTAATAAATTCTATCATACTATTTGTTTTTACAATTCTTCAACAATTCCTAATATCTCTGCTAACCCTAATAGTATTGCGGTGTTACCAAATTGTTCGTTAAATAAAAACCAACAAGCTGTCAGTCTTAACGCACTCTTGATTAAACTAATCCAAAAATGTGAATTACTTTTTGATTCTTTTGGTTGCATTTGTTTTTTTCTTAAATGTTTTCTTTAATCTATCTATCAAGTCATCAATTTCATTTGCTGCCATTGCCAGTCCTAATGAAACTTCACCTGATAGTTGACAATTATCATTGTCTCCTAATTTATTGTATCTAATGGATTCTTTTCTAAATCCTTTAGATTGTTGCATAAGTCCCAATCTTCTTTCTTTTAGTTCAGAATAAACCTTATTAAGTGTCTTCTGGTCGTATAAATTTTTCATAACCGTTTTTATTTAAAATATATAAAATTATTTTTTGGATTCCAAATACTGATTGATAAAATTAATTCTTTGTCCAATCCAATACATAACATTCACGGTCATTGAATTACCTATAGCTCCTTTTACACTACTATAACTTGGTTTCTTTCCCTTCACTTCAAAATCTAAATATCCATCGGGAAATCCTTGTAATCTTTCCAATTCACGTTCAGTGAATGTTCTAATACCCTTTTTATCCGCCCAATAATTTGATGTTGATACTTTACCAAATCCATCAACTAATGTTTGGGCATATGATTTAGTTACCGTACCAGCGAGTTTAATTTGTCCGAGAATATTTTTGGTGTACTCATCCCTCTTGACTCTATTCTTTTCTTCAACGCTTTCAAAACATCCTTGTTCAAATAGTACTGAGAAAGGTGGTCTCCAGTCTTTTCCACGATATCCGACAATGTAGATTCTTTTGCGTCGTTGGGGAACTCCGAAGTATTGGCTGTCGAAAACCCGATAAGCGATGGAGTAGGTTTCACCTTGGACAACCCCTTGTTTGTGGATTTCTTCTGGTCTGAAGTCAACGCCTGTAAAAGAGGAGATGATTTCACATAAGGCTTCTTTGTGTTGGTTTTTAAAAACGCCTTCGACATTTTCCCAAATGAACCACTTAGGTCGTTTTTCTTTAAGAATTTGTCCATAGCTAAGGGCGATTCTACCACGGATATCATCCATTCCTTTGTTGAGTCCTGCATCGGAAAAAGATTGACAAGGTGTTCCGCCGACCAAGAGGTCGAATTTTGCTTTTTTGTACGTTTCATTGTATTGTAGTTTAGTAATGTCAGAAAATAAAGGAGTGTCGGGATAGTGGTGTGATAACACTTGTTGTGGGAATGTTGCGAAATCACATAGTCCCACACATTTCCAATCCAAAGGTTGCCAAGCAACGGATGCGGCTTCTATACCGCTACATACTGATAGATATTTCATTGTGTTTGTGTTTAGTAGTCAAATCTAAAAATAAAATCTATATTTTCAAAAAAATTTACAAAAAAAAATACAAACACCTCCTAAAACGTTGGTAATCAATTACCTATGATTTCGTATTTTTCTTTTTTCCACACTAAAAATGGAAATTTTGATATTCTTAATGAGAGAATATCCATAGCTTCGGAGAATATTTCTTTCTTGACAGGTGAATTTGCTCTACCGTACGCCTGTACCAAGTTACCTTTTCGAAACTGCATATTAATTCTTCTGTTCTTATATGTCAACGCAACATATATGTAGAGTGCTCCGTGTAAAAATTGTTTGGACATACAATTTTTCATTTTAGCACCCTCTAAAATAAAATCATCTTCCGATAAAAGAACTTTTGCTTCGAATGTTTTATCATTAATTGTTATCGGTTCTTCAATTGATGAAATGATTTGTTCGGGAATATCATATCTGAGTTTATACCCAATCGATAAATATTTTTTAATTAACTCCCACTCACTTATTAAATAATCAATATCGTCAGGTGTTCTGATTTTTAATTTCAAATCATATCCTCTTTCACTTAAGTAATGTCTTAAAGAAAATAAATTATATAGGGATTCGAAAGGACTATCTAAACGTTCGTTATCTTCTAACCACTTACATAGTACTTTGGATATTGTATCTTTTTCTTTATCGTTTTTACAAATAAATGATTTCCTTGGGTTGAAGATGACTGAGCACATATGTCTCCAATCAAATCTCTTAATATACTCTATATAATTTTCACCAAACAAACCACACAACCAAGACAGACATTTAATATTAACTCTACTATTTTTCCTATCTGACAATTCACCAATAAGATACTTTGATTTTATTTTATATTGGTCTAAAACGGCTGATAGAAATTTGTTATCGTTGAGTTTAAGATATTTTTTCTTAGGGTAATCTTCAAGTATGTGATAGTATACACCATCGTGAAACTTGATATTCTTTTTTATTAGATGAAAATCTACAATCAAATCGAATAGTGAAAATGACATAACACTATTCACACTTGTTTCGTAGTCTTTGTTTTTTATAAACGAGTCTTCAATACTATCAAACAACTCTTGTTTGATTATGTTAAACACACTTATCTTAACCCTTTCAAATTTTATACCCCAATAATTTTTTCTTTTCTCACCTAAATAAAAAGCTCTTTCAGTAAAATTACAAAGCATATTAAAATCATTCTTCTTATCCCAATTACCTGATTTAAGTGTATTGGATAATAACCTATGATTTTTAATTGTGTATTGTACAAAGATGTCACCGTTGGATTTATCAATCATTAATTGATGGGTAAATCTAACTGTGTTTTCATCTGACCCTCCTCTGGTATATTGGGTAAAGTAGTCTGCGAAGAAATTAATGTACCTTTCATCGGACCCTAATCTTACTTCACAGGTTGAGCTTGATTTTTTATTCCTCTCAACCTTCTCTTGAAAATGATGTATATGAGTTATCATCTACATAAAATGTAGACAATAACTTACAAATAGTGTAGTCTTAGAATCCGAAAATATCTAAAGATTCTACTTTAGGTTGGACCTGTTTACCATTAATAACCAATGGTATTTCCCTCTTTTCTAATGATTTTATTGAGCCCTTATATTCAAGTATTTTCGTTTTAAGAATATCCAAAGCCTCAACAAAATTTTCTGGTGGTGCTGCGTTACAGAAATATCTTGATTGGAGACAAGACTTATCTCTTACATCGAATTCATTCGTTACTCTTTCAGTACCGAATGGGTCATCCTTTCTTAAAGAAATGATAATCGATATTTCTTTATTTGAATAACTTGCAACACAATGATGCATATGTGAACCCTCTTCAGAATATTCTATATCCTGTTTTAATAACACTGGATAGAATGTTTCGTCATTTGTTTTGATTGGTTCTTTGATGGTGCTCACCAGTCTCTCATCAAAAATATATTCAATGATATAACCGCGTTTTATTGTTCTTTGGAGTTTAGATAATTCAAGGTGTTCACTATGAAACTCCGACCAAGTTTTAGCTTTCATCATAGTATCGGGATAATATTCGGACACTTGTGAAATCATATTAAAATGGTCACTTATTTGATTGAGTTGTTGATTTAAAACATCTCGTTTAAAAAACGAACTACTTGGATTTACACCACTGTTCTGTTCTGCAAATTCGTTTAAAAGTTTTATCAAACAATACTTTTCACTTTTACTTAAATTATAATTTTTGATGTTTTTTTGATGATTCAAAAAAGAGAAAACTGATTGGTATAGATTAGGTGCCTTTATTTGTGAATCGGTATTAAAAATTCGTGTATCGATGTTAGGTAGTATTTTTGATGTTTCGTCACCAAAATACTTTCTTAACACGTATAGAACTTCTAAATCTAAATTAGGATTTTCGTGTAATAATTTAATCGTTTGTTTGGACTTAACACCAACCCTATCCAATACCGCAGCGACAAGTTTGTTATCATTCTTTTGTAAGAATTTCTTGGTCGGATAACAAGTGGTAAGTAATTTATGATAGTCGTTAGGGACTTTTATTTTTTTTATTTTAACAAATAATTCAACCAAATTTTCCATTAACCATACTGAACAGTCTTTAGGTGAACTGTAGAAGGGTACTGTAGTTGAATACCCATCTATGGTGTTAAAGAAATGATATAGTGTTTCATAAAATGTGATATCATCAAACTCTTTAATTAAGTTTTCCCTAACTCTAATTGACTCTTTAAATTTTGCATCCTTCATATTATGAGACATACTATTTGTTGCTTTAGACAATAAAGATGAATCCAATATATGATACAGATGGGTAAAAAAGTTCTTCCTAACCCTGCTTGATTTTTTGCTTCCTTCGTATGTGATAAAATCACCGGTCTTTAAATTAAATGTAATCCCACAATTTGAAGATGATTTTTTAAAGTATCTACAATTCAAAAATCTCGACTTACGGAAAGTACTAAACTTCAACGTTAACTTATCTCCCTTTAAAAAGATTGACCTTTCATATGTAGTTAATGTGATATTAGAAAGAGGCCTACCAAAGTGATTAACGATATGTCGTTGTTTATTGGTAATGAATGTTTGTGGGATTCTAAAGTAGTTACAGAGCTTAATATTTTCACCAGTTTCCCCTCCCGTGTAGAAAAATTTGGTATTTTTCCTTCTTTCGTCGTTTCTTGACGGAAGTGAATACGCCATTCCGCCTCGACCAATTTTAAATTTTGGTGGTCCAACATCTAAAGCTCTTCTAATTAAATCGATGTCAGAGATGTTGTTAACATCATATTCATCAAAATCAAACGTTGAACCCACCATATTTTTGGGTTTATCCTGTAACTGATTATAATCTCTATATGCGTCGATTTCCGCGAAATTATACCTCTGTTTTAGTAATTCCTTTTCCATTGTGAATGATTTAGTTAGTAACCCAAATATAAAAAAAATTTCAAATAATTGCGTATTTATCTAGAAAAAAATTATGGCTAAGACTAAAGCAGCAAAAGGTGAATCAAGAAAAATTTCTTTCGGTAAAAGAAGAAGAGGTAAGGCTAAAAAGACTTACAACAAAAACGATAGAAAAGAAAGAAATTACAGGGGACAGGGTCGTTAATATAAACGACCACTCCCCCTATAACTACTAAAATATCTCGGTTCTTTAAGACTACTTACTTTGACCCCCTCGAATCTATTCGCAGCGTGAACAAAGTATGAATTTCCTATATAACACCCACAGTGCCAACCAGATGGGGATTGTTTACTTCTAAAAAAAACTAAATCCCCAACTTCTAAACTGTCTTTCTTTACTCTTTGGGTTTGTTCCCACTGTCTCCAACACACATCTTTTAACTCTTTTTTATACACATCCAAGTATAGACGCTTATTGAATTGGGAACAATCAATACCCTTCTCCGTCCTTCCTCCCAATTTATATGGTTTACCGAGCCAATGTACTATAAATTTATTTAAAGAAGTATCCCCAACAAATATCCCATCATCGAATTGCTCGACTGAGGTTTGGGATAGTGACTGAAATGTGGTCAGTGTAAAAAATATAATTAATAGTTTTTTCATCTAAAATTGTTTATTAGTTCAATTAAAACATAGGATAGTTTATATCCCGTAAAAGCTCCAAGTGCTGATGGTATTGGAAATACAATCATCTTACCCAAATCTGTAACATATTTTGGTCTATTAACGATTCTACCCATAAAGAAGTAATATGCAATATATCCAACCAATACCGCAATATCTGTTCTTGTAGCTATAAACACAACTAAGGTTGCACCAATAAAACCGAATGTAAAATTATCCCTAATCCCCTCCCAAATTTCTTTAGGTGACGCGTCTTTCCATTCCTTTACAATTTTTTGTATTTGTGCTTTTTGTTTTTTCATTTATGTTTATAGTGGTATTTTTATGTTTATTGTTATTCCTGCAGAACCGGCAGATATGTCATATGTGTTATATCGATTATCCATAATAAAACCATATTTTTTGAAATAGAATATTATTACTTGTTTCCCCTCAAATACCGCATAGACCGCATTATCGGCATAGTCGATTGATGGTTGGGATATGAATCCCATTCTCCAATTATTTCTAAATTCTGGTTCTAATTCATCAGGTGTTATGTGGATTAACATATTAATTAGAAAGCGGTGCTTTTATTTTAGGATGTGATTGATAGTTTATTAATTCAAAACAATCGGGTCTATAAGATAATATTTTTTCATTAAATGTTTTCTTACCCAAATGTTCTTTTACCTTTTCGTGCATATACCAATTACGTTCAGTTATTTTAACTGATGGTAACTCATAAGGTGTTCTTTCAATTTGTTCCTTTGCCTGTTCAATATGATTGGAGTACAAGTGTACGTCCCCCAAGTTACCAATCAATTCATCTGGTACCATATTCACTTCCCTAGCAATGATTTCCAATAGTAATCCATAAGAAGCAATGTTAAATGGTAAACCTAAGAATGTGTCCACACTTCTTTGATTCCACATTAGAGAAATTGCTCGTTTAGGAACAGGATATAGTTTATCAATTTCATTATGGTTTACTACTGCGGGTATCCCGAAATCAAATGGGTCGTATACATCATATGTCTTTGATGCTAAATCAAGTCTTTCTTCTATACTTAATTCTCTTGTGTATACTTGAAATCCATAATGACAAGGTGGTAACACCATTTGGTCTAATTCACCCACATTCCAAGCATTAACCATTAATCGTCTTGAGTCTGGGTTTGTTTTAAGGTCGTTGATTAGATTTTGGATTTGGTCTATTCCTATAAAGTATTCATTGGTTATAGAATCGTGTTTTCTTTCTCCCCACTTTCTCCATTGATTACCATAGATTGGACCTAACTCACCCCATTTCTTTGCAAATTGGTCATCTGATTTAATTCTGTTGGTGAATTGTTCCTTTGTTAAATTAGATAACATATGAAGTTCTTCTAAAGCGTATGTGCTTTCTCTACTTTCTATGTCGTAGACATTCATATATCTTTTATATGCGTCTCCATCCCAAATGTGACAATCATAATCCAATAGAAATTTGATATTAGTTTCTCCTCGTAGAAACCATAGGAGTTCGGTTACGATAGAGTTCCAATGCATTTTCTTTGTTGTTAGTAATGGAAACCCTTCACTCATCTTGTGGCGGATTTGTCTACCGAACACTGATATGGTACCAGTCCCCGTCCTATCTTTTTTTTCAACACCCCAATGAAGAATATCTTCAAGTAGTGCTTGATATCTTGCATCTAAATTATTCATAGTCAAACTTTTCTAATTGTAATCTTTTCTTATTTTCTCTCTCAAGTTCATTTGAATATCTTTCTTTCATACCGATTATTCTATGAAAATCTTGATATGCTTTTGGATGATAATCTTTAAGATATGATATACCTAATTCATATTCAAATAAAACATCTTCATATCTATGCTCTTTTTTGTCCCAACCATCTTCTTCATTTTCATTCTCTATTCGTAATTGAGTTATCACATTACGTAAAGAATCTTCATTACAACTATTATAGATTGGTGGTGTGAGGTCGTGCGGTTTCCTAACAGCAATGATGGTTAAAATAATAATGATAATCACACCAATTACCACTCTGATGATTTGGTCGTTTTTATTTTCCATTATATTAATTTATTTTTTAGTAATTCAAAAAATATATTGCCGAGAATTTTATGTGCATTCTCACCATAGTGATTATCCGTAAGAACATTATTACTCTCCATTTTTATTGTTTCAAGTTTTAACAACTTGTGTACATTTAAATCAACATTATCATCAAACGGTGTCCAATGAATTATTTTATTTTTCTTCATTATGTGATTAATAAAATGAATCCAATCATTAACTTCTTTGTAGTAAATTGAATTATCTCTGTTAACAAAAATCTCTTCAATCGTATTTCTTGACATATCAGTGTGATGAGTGATGTGATAGTCAGTGACGGCACCAGGTACAAACTTAACCCAATTACCATCCTTAGATGCAAGTCTAAATCTAATTACACTCGACCAACCGATTATTACAATATCATTTTCTTTAATCTTATGTACATTATTACATAAGGTTCCTAAAATAGAATAGTTATCATACCCACCAACCCCTAAGTTTTCACTTTCAATTCCTAATTTTTCACCTAAAAAATCACAATAAACTTTTGGTAGATAACCTTTGTAATCAATATAACTTTTACACCAATCAACATTTGGGTTGTACCTTTGGGTGTAACTATCTCCAAAACACCAAAGTTTATTTGACATAATATGCGTTTCGTTGGATTTGTATCCCTGCAAAAAATATTAACCACCTAAAAGAAATACCTACTGCGGGAGTCGTAATTCCTGTTTCGAAAAAAACATCATCTCTATAAAAAAATACGATAGTTGGTATAATAAACCAATGGTGTTTCTTCTTATATAAAAACCAATCAGTTAGGTATTTGGGTTCTTTAGTCGTCATAATTACCGGTTGTTCTTCTTAAAAGTTTATCGACATCATCTTCTCTGTCTTTGAGTTCAATCATACGGATATAGTATCCATCTTCTTTTGCATTAGGGTCTTCTGCTTTAACGTTTTTATCAAACCATTTACTGAACCACTTACCCTTGTATGCAAGTACTTGACACCTTTCACCGAATTCATCCGCATCAGATTTGTCTAATAACCCCTCATCAACAAGTTTACTTAAAACAATTTCTTTAACCTTGTTGTAGTTCTGCATCTCTGCTGTTAAGTCCATCATCTTCTTTGATTTTTACTAATGATTTATATACAATGTGTGCTTCATCTAAAGAGAACATTCCATTTTTGTTACAATATTCTAAAGAGGCTTCAATCATTTTGATGGCCAAACCTTTAGTCAACTCTTCTGTGAGTCCTCTCAATTGTTCTTTTGAGTGAAATTCTACGATTCCTCCAAATATACTTTCCATTTTACAATAATAGTAAATTATTTTGTAAATTCCAAATAATTATAGGTAGTATGGTTATAATCAATGACAAATCATTTCCCGCCGAGTACCTCGAAAAACCAGATGACCTTCAGAAAGGTATGATGGGTAGAGATAGTTTAGAGGGTTGTATGGTCTTCAAAATGGGTATGGGTACTCATTCATTTTGGATGAAAAAGTGTTTAATACCCTTGGATATTGTATTTGTTAATAAGGGACGTATCAGTAATATCCATAGAGATTGTCAACCTTGCGATATGGATTGTAACCAAAGATATTCAGGCATTGGCGACCACGTAATTGAATTTCAATCAGGTACGTCTAATGGATGGAAAATAGGTGACAAGGTTAAAATGTATCTTGGAACTCCTCAGAATCCTGTGAGATAGTTACCTCCACCGGAATTGTAAAATCATATTTCACCCTCGGTTTCACTTTCTCAAATACCCAAAAGTATGAATGGTATTTTCTTGCGTGTTCCTGTTTTGTCCATTTAGTACCGAAACTATTGATTCTCACGTTGTTATGGAGAACAAACATATCTCTTGGATAAAATCCAATATTGATGGCCATATTCATAATTAAACAATGTGTGAAATGATTCTTTCCTCCCGACACAGTGTCCTGACATTTGAAAACCACAATACCACCCTTTTCAGTAATTCTATATAATTCTTTTAATGTGTTATAGTAATTTTTAGTTAAATGACTATAACTTTCATAACCTTCATATCTTTTAGCAATGATGGAACTACCCTCTTTATTATCTCTATATGATTTACCTGCAATTACGAATGGTGGGTCGTACATAATACTTGTCATTGAACCGTCCTCGAAGGGTAAATTTTCGGAATCTGCTTGAATGATTGTATCATTTTTAGGAAACAAATCTGTCTTGATTTTAGGTCCCTTTAGGTTTTTCCAAAAATTACCTGAAGAGTACGTACAATCAAGGTCGAACTGCTCAATATTGTACAGCTTCATAATGTTTTTAATAACATCATCATTCGTGTTGTAAACACTTTTAATCGGTTTAAAGTCCTTTTCCATTTTAAGATAAGAATGTTTTTAATTGTGGGTTGATAAATTGTTCAAATATGATTTTTTGTGATTCATTTCCAAAATGTGAGTCTTGTGGTAATGATGGTACTTTGTTTTTTTTCGTAAAATCATCCACCGTTCCATTAATTATACACATATTTTTTAACAAATCCAAATATTTGATTTTTTTAGCAAGTTTTTCTAAATCAACATACCAACTGAAAAATATTGGTTTTGCACCATTTTTTTCACATAGATAAGCCATTGACATCATTGTATGAATTAATTTGAATTCAAGATTGTATCTAGATGCGACTGATTGGTTGTAGATAAAATCTAACGAGGGGGTATAGTCCTCATAAAACATTGACTTTATGTAATTGTCATTTCTTACCGTAGTGAAGTTTATTACCTGAGCACCATTTACAATTGTAGGAGAATGTGGTCCTATCTCTTCTTCCTCTTTTAGAACACTTACCCCCATAGTTATTCTCGCTGGGTGAGTAAGTTGGATAACGACGTGACTTATATCTGTGTAATTATCAAAAATATACTTTAGTTTTTCAATATTGATTTCATTAGCCCCTCCTCTTGATGAGGTTGGGACTACTTCAACCTTATATTCCTCCCCCATCCAATACCACCAAGGTTTACCCCCGTAATTTTTTGAACTATGTGAACATCCAGTTACTCCGATTTTCATTATCTCTTGATTTTTATCTTTTTTTTAGTTACACTTTAGTAAAATATACCATTTAAAAAACAATAAACCAAAATATTTATAAATAAAAATATCACTATGGGATGTGGATGTAAAAAAAGAAACGCTCAACCTGAAAACACACCGATGCCAATTGCGGTTAATTTAGATTTTTCAAATCAAACGGTGGTAACTGAGTCTGGACCTGTTACAGAAGAGCAGCAAACATTAATTAATGAGATTGCTGATAAATTAAAAGATATCGTATCTAATCCAGAAGAATAATTGACTTATCGGACGAAAACTAATTGTCCGATATTTTATTACATAATCAATATATAAGAATATATATACTAATATGAAAGCGGAAGTAAAACTCACAAGTGTAAACATTCTCGATGACGTTTACAAGAAATTTAAAGTGAAATCAATCGAAGGTTCAATCAATTTACAAAAATTAGTTAATAGGTCATTGGACTTATATAACAAAGACGAAAACTTTAGGGATAAAATTAATAACCATAACGGTTTAGCGTCGAGTGGTTCAAAATTTTAATTTAATGAAGAAAAAAATATTGTTATTGTCTGATGACTTGAGGATGACATCAGGTATATCAACAATGTCTAAAGAAATTGTTGTTGGGACTATTCACAAATACGATTGGGTACAATTAGGTGCATCAATTAAACACCCTGAAATTGGTAAAGTTATCGATATAAATGATGACATAAGAAAAAGGACAGGTGTTGAGGATGCATCTCTAAAGATATATCCAAGCAACGGGTATGGTGATATTCAAACTTTAAGGAAACTTTTAGACATTGAAAAACCAGATGCTATTCTACATTTTACCGACCCACATTATTGGCAGTGGTTATATGATAATGAACACGAAATAAGACAACGTGTTCCGTTATTATATTACCATATATGGGATGATTTACCCGACCCAAAATACAATAGAAACATATATGAGAGCTGTGATTGGTTGGGTTGTATATCAAAACAAACATATGGTATCGTTCACAGAGTTGGTAAGATGATTGATAAGGTTACATATAAACCTTTGGAGGATTGGCAAATAAAATATGTTCCTCACGGAATTAATCCTGATGTTTTTAAACCTCTACCGGAAGTTTCGGAAGACATTAAGAAATTGGTTTATGGTGAAAAGGAATATGATTTTATTTTATTTTATAACAACAGAAACATAAGAAGAAAACAACCTTCTGATGTCATTTATTCATTCAAATTATTCTGTGATAAATTACCAAAAGAAGAGGCGGACAAGTGTTTATTGTTAATGCATACCGCCGCTGTTGATGAGAATGGTACGGATTTACCAGCGGTGATTGACGCACTTTGTCCTGACTATGATGTGAAATTTACCGGTGTTAAATTAGAACAAGACAAACTAAATGAAATCTATAATATTGTTGACTGTACTATTAATATTGCTAATAACGAAGGATTCGGACTCACCACCGCCGAATCATTAATGGCGGGTACACCAATACTTGCAAATGTTACAGGTGGTTTACAAGACCAAATGGGATTTGAATTTTCTGAAGACGATTATATAACTATTGGTTCATTACACCACAAAGAAAAATCAAGACATTTAGTTCAAGAAGGTGAGTGGGTTATACCGGTATGGCCATCTGCAATTAATGTTCAAGGGTCAGTACCAACTCCATATATTTTTGACGATAGAGTAAATGATGATGAGGTTGCGGACGCAATAATGAAAATCTATGGTTATGGTAGAGACGTTAGAAAAGAAATTGGATTAAAGGGTCGTAAGTTTATGATTAAAAATCTTTCATCAAAGATTATGTGTAAAAAGATGATTGAAGGAATTGATGAAACAATAAAAAAATGGAAACCTAGAAAACGATTTGATTTATATAAGATAGTATGAAAAATGTTTGGTCTTTTGGATGTTCATTTTCTTCGGGTTACTTAGACGTAAAAAGGGAAGACACTTATTGTTCCCTATTGGCAAAAGATTTGGGTTTCAAATCAAATAATTTCGCCGAACCTGGATTTTGTAATGAAAGGATATTCAACACATTAACCTCAAACCTTGATAAAATTAAAACTGGTGATGTTGTAATTTATCAATTTACTTTTTTTAATAGGATAGGATTATTTAAAGATAAAAATAACATACACACTTACGTATCAAGTGCAGGATTACCAGATTTTGGTATTGAGCATAAGATGAAAGAGGAATCGTATTCAGGTTTATCTTATGATGAAGTTTCCGCGTTACTAGATTTTACAATTACTTGGCAGGATAGAAGATTTTTATTCACATATACCAACCCAATTAATACATTAAATTTTCTTAAAAAGACAAAAAAGACAAAAAATTTCATTATATTTTTACAAAAGGAAGAGAACATAAATTTAGATAATGTTTTATTATTTCCTTTTAAGAATAACTTGGAAAACACGTCTTGGATTGATTACATATCTAAAAAGAAACTCACAATAGACTGTGAATTTCCTAAAAAATATAAGAATGATGGTCATCCCGGGTTTAAAGCCCATATTGATTTAAAAAATAAAATTTTGAAAGAATTAAAATAAATGATGAGACCCTTATTGTTATTTAGAGGACCGGTAAAAACGAGAAGTGGATATGGTGCTCACTCAAGAGATTTACTACAGGCACTATACGAAATGGACCTGTTTGATATTAAGATTGATAGTTGTAATTGGGGTGTAACTCCATTGACCGCATTAGAAAGTGATAATCCATTTCACAGATGGATTGAAACAAATGTAATCACACAGCTCTCAAAGACTCCTGACATCTATGTTCAAGTTACAGTACCTAATGAATTTCAAAGAATGGGTAAAATTAATATTGGAATTACTGCAGGTATTGAAACGACCGTTGCTCCAAAAGATTGGATAGATGGTTGTAATAGAATGGATTTAATTATTGTTACATCTAAATTCTCAAAAGATGTTTTATTGTCGACAGTCTACAACGAAACTGAAAACAATACTGGTAAATTAATAAAACAATATAAAATAGAAAAACCTATTGAGGTTCTTTTTGAGGGTGTTGATACTACCATATTTAACAATGAATATAAAGGTATCGACATTGATATAAAGGAAGATTTTGGTTATCTTTTTGTTGGTCATTGGTTGAAGGGTGACTTAGGTCAGGACAGAAAAGACGTTGGGATGATGATAAAATGTTTTATGGAATCATTTAAAGATGATGAAGATAAACCAGCACTGATTCTTAAAACATCATCATCTACATTCTCAATTAAAGAAAGAGAAAATATGAGAATGAAGATAGAACAGATAACTAAGGGATATGAAAATCCACCTTCAGTTTATCTTCTATTTGGTGAACTAACTAATTCAGAAATGAATGAATTGTACAATCACCCTAAAATTAAATCAATGGTTTCTATCACAAAAGGTGAAGGATTTGGGAGACCTCTATTGGAATTTACGATGACAGGTAAACCAATCATAGCGTCTAATTGGTCAGGACATAAAGATTTCTTACCAATGGATAAAGCGGTAATGATTGGTGGTTCTTTAACCGACGTTCACGATAGTACTATCGATAGTTTTATTATCAAAGGTTCAAAATGGTTTACTGCTAACTATAATGAATTTGCGGAAGTCTTAAGATTGGTTAAACGTGATTACGAAACATTCTTAGATAAGTCAGAAATATTAAGACAAGAAAATAAAGAATCATTCTCTCTTGAAAAAATGAAAGAGGTGTTCTTGGATATCATTAAACCATATACAACTCAACCCAAAGAACATAAATTGGTTCTACCAAAATTAACTAAAGTTAAGTAATGAAAGATTTTAAATTTTTTAGAAATGAAGAATCGGTAGGAGTAATAAATTTAATGGACTATGAACCTCAGTTAACAATCGCCCAACCATCGTTCCAAACTGGTAACGTTGAGTTTTGTTTTCAATTTAATGATGAAGAACCTGTAGTGTTCGGGCGGGGTCCTAATGATTTACATATTCACATCTCACCATCACCAAATGGTAATGTGACATTTAATGATAATGAAAGAGTTTTCAAAATATTTGCAAGAGAAAGACAAAATGCTTAGAGATTTTAAATTTTTTAGAGGTATATCAGAAAAACAAAGAGTTTTCACTGTTCAATATAATAATGACATTGTAAGAAACTTTTATGAAGAAGACGAGCTAGTTAGATTAATGTCTCGAGAAATTGCAAATGAAATAGATAATGATATAATCAGAACATTAACTAGAAGAATAAACGGAGGAGAAAACCAAAGAGCATAATATGAAATTAAGTTACGCAATAACTGTTTGTAATGAACTAAAAGAAATATCGGAGCTATTGCCCTTCCTAATTCAATATAAGGGTGCAGATGATGAAATTGTAATATTATTCGATGAGAAAAATGGTAGTAAAGAAGTACTTGATTATCTTTTAACATTTAATAAATTACCAAATGTTCAGACTTGGAGGGGATTGGATTTCGATAATGATTTTGCGTCGTGGAAAAATAAATTATCTGATTATTGTACTGGTGATTATATTTTTCAATTAGATGCTGATGAGATGATTGGTGAAGTTATTATCAGAAATATTAAAACAATTTTGGAGGCAAACCCTGAAGTTGATTTATACTATCTTTCAAGAATTAATAGAGTGGAGGGAATTACTGAAGAACATCTTAGAAAGTGGGGGTGGAGCACAAATACCAAAGGATGGATAAATTTTCCTGATAGACAAGGTAGAATATTCAGAAAGAAATTAAAGTGGTTCGGTAAAGTCCACGAAAGAATAATGGGTGCTGAGACAATAACATCTTTACCCGATGATGAGGACTTCTGTCTGATTCACAATAAAGAAATAAAAAGACAGGAAAGTCAAAATAATTTTTATTTAAACATATAAAAATGAAAGTATTAATTACAGGTGTTGCCGGTTTGCTTGGCTCGAGATTATCGGATTATATAATTGAAAATCATCCCGATGTTGAGGTTGTTGGTATTGATGATTTGAGCGGTGGATACAAAGAAAACGTAAATCCAAAAGTAGAATTTTGGCAAATGAATTTAGTTACACATCCAATTGAGAATTGTTTTGAAGTTCACAAGTTTGATTATGTGTATCATTTTGCAGCATATGCAGCTGAAGGTTTATCACCATTCATTAGACAATACAACTACGAAAACAATTTAGTTGCAACAGCAAGAATTATAAATCAATGTATCAAACACAATGTTAAACGTTTAGTGTTCACATCTACATTGGCGGTGTATGGTCATCAAGATGGTAATATCTTTGATGAAACCCAAATACCTAAACCAATTGACCCATATGGGGTTGCGAAGTTCGGTTGTGAAATGGACGTACAAATCGCCGGTGAACAACACGGATTGGATTGGTGTATTATCCGTCCACATAATGTGTTTGGTGTTAATCAAAACATTTGGGACAAGTATAGAAACGTATTAGGTATTTGGATGTATCAACATATAATTGGTGAACCAATGACAATCTTCGGGGATGGTAATCAAACCAGAGCGTTCTCATATATTGATGATAGTTTACAACCATTGTGGAAAGCATCTCAAGACCCAAGAGCAAGTAAACAAATCATTAACCTTGGTGGAATTAAAGAATACTCAATCAATGAAGCAAATGAAATTTTAAGAGAAGTGATTGGTGGTGGGTCTGTTCAATACCACGAACAAAGACACGAGGTTAAACATTCCATACCAACTTGGCAGAAGTCGATTGACTTGTTAGATTTCGAATTTAAGACAGACTTAAAAGAAGGGTTAACAAAGATGTGGGAATGGGCAAAGAAACAACCTGTAAGAGAAAGGTTCGTATGGCCGTCATATGAATTAGATAAAGGAATTTATTCATTTTGGAAAACTAAAAAATAGAATATGATAAGTGTTATAATGCCATCAATGTTTATACCTGATGGAATAGTAGATAGAGTTAAAGAAGTTTGTAATCATCCATTGGTAGGTGAATTTATATTAATGGATAATACAGTTGAGGGTAATCACATAACAGAGGAGATACCTAAACTAATATACATCCAAGAAGGTAAGAATACTTACATTAATCCAGCGTGGAATAAAGGAGCTGAAATGGCTAAGTACGATAAGTTAATGTTCCTTAATGATGATGTTATAACTGACTTCTCTTTGATTGATGAAGTTTATGAACACATTAATGAGGATAAAGGTATTATCGGTTTAGGAGAAGGTTGTTGGGAATATAAAAGAGGTAATTTTGGTATTAGACCAATATATCAATTTAGAGGTGGGTTTGCTTGTTTGTTTTTCATTCATAAAAATGTTTATAGACACATACCTGAAGAAATTAAAGTATGGTATGGTGATAATTGGTTATTCGAAAAGACAGGTAAACAACCATATGAAATAACCAATTGGAAAGTTGGTGGACAGATATCCGCAACAATTCTTCAACCAAAGATATGGCCAATAACTAGAGAAGATGAATTTATGTGGTCAACAAAAATCGGTAAAATTAAATGAATATAACACTAGTACTATCAGTATATAATAAATTAGACTTAACACAAAGATGTTATCAAAGGATAAGAGAAATATATCCATTAGCACCGTTAGTTATTAGTAGTGGTGGTTCAGATGACGGAACAAAAGAATGGTTAGAATCTTTAGAAGATGACCATCTATCTTTTATTCACGATGATGATAGATTAACTTTCTCCGAAACATACAATGCAGCTATTAAGTTAGTTGATACTGAAAAGTGTGTCTTGATTCATAACGATATGGTTATCGGGAAATACTTTTTAGAGAACCTCGATAGTATGTTAGAAGAAGATTTGTTGTTATGTTACACAACAATAGAACCACCGGTGTTTAAAGGTCATTTAAGACCAGGCAAGGTTCTTATGGACTTAGGTGATTCATTTGATAATTTCAACCATAGTTTATTCGAACAATATGTAGAGCTTAATAAAGATAGGAAGACATTACACGATGGTGGTGTATTCTTTATGAGTGGATACAAAAAATTATTCGATGATGTGGGTGGGTTCGATGGATTTACATTTGTTCCTGCATTTTGTGAAGATGACGATTTCTTACTTAGAACAAAATTAAAAGGATATAGAATTAAAACAACAGATTGTGCTATTGTGTATCATTTTGTTTCTCAAACTTCAAGATTTAGTGAAGAATATAAATCAAACAGAACACAATATGAATTTAATTCCAATAGAAACTTTGTGAGAAAATGGGGATTACCTTTTTTAGCCTTTCACGAACAAAGATATTGGGAAGATAGTAAGTTCGAATATAAAATATTCGATATGGGTTTCACTGGTGGTAAGTCAAGATTATTTCAAATTGAACCTTTCTTCGATAAATTAAACGTTGGTGGTGAAATACCAGAGGATTACATATCTAATGAACAGAAAAATACTAGATATGATTTAAGAACCAAATTTACTTTTACAGATAATGTAGATGTGATGGTTTATGAAACTGCACCATTTACTAATTCAGATATAGAAGTGTTAACGAAATTGAGGTTATCGGTACCATACTACGAACCAGGTGAATATCAAATAGGTAATATGTTAATAGAAATAAAAAAGGAGATTTAAATCTCCTTTATTTTTTTACTAACTTAAATAAGACAATGTAATCATCTTGTGTTTCTCC
>JACCDX011577390.1_pt1 | contig 18592 bp, 8 predicted proteins | sample 7449681 | NCBI WGS metagenome assembly JACCDX01 (sample SAMN15323450, study PRJNA562643) | freshwater metagenome | isolation source: river surface water | place: USA:Blue River Watershed | collected 2017-08-18
AAATATCTGAGCAGTAAACAGTTTCAATCGTATCGTATTTTTCGTATTGAAACACAGTAATCATCTGATATTCATGGTCGTTATCATCGATTCTGTACGATTCGTAGATCACGGTTTTGTTACCATTATCGTGAAATATTTCTTCCTTGTTCATCTCGTATTTTTTATCGCAGATGATAAAAACATGCCATAAGCAGACGAGTGAAAATAGCAACTTTTTCATGAGCAAAACCCTTTGCCAGAAAACAAAATGATGGTTTAATGTACTGTAATTTTCATGAAAGATCAATTATGAAATTATGTAAAACCTTTCTTGTGACAAGTTGTAGTATTAAGGCAATTGATTCTTGATGAGCTTTAAAAAATAAGAAAATAATGTAAAATTTTTAAGATGCTTTAAGTATATTTAACGTATTGTAAATAATGTAAATTTTATGAAAGATTGTATGTATAAACCAATAATTTTTCTCGTATTATTTTTTCAAGGTATAGTTGCATCTCATGGTAATGAAAAATTTTTATTACCTATGTATCATCAAGCAGAGTCTGAAGAAAATGTATCATCCTGTAATTGTTGCAAGCATTGTATTGCAGGGATTTTAATACCTTTGCATACAATGCGCTTTTCACCTCCAGATAATATTGTTGCAACGTCATATCAGCAATCAGAAGAATTTATTAAAAATTTTTCTTTAGTTTTTTCTTTTCTTGAATCGAAATCTGATCCTAAGAAAAAATTTTAAAAAGTTTTGTCTTATTTTCTTTTTTTGATATAGTTATTGTATGCGCTCGTAGCTCAATTGGATAGAGTACCGGATTTCGAATCCGTCGGTTATAGGTTCGACTCCTATCGGGCGCACCACTTTTTAGTATATTCTTTATTAAAAATATAATTTTATATTTTCTTTACGAATTCAGATTTTAAGCCCATTTTTCCAAATCCATCAATTTTGCAATCAATATTATGATCTTCATCAACTAATTGGATATTTTTTACTTTAGTACCAGCTTTTATGACCGATGAGCTTCCTTTTATCTTAAGATCTTTGATGAGTGCTACGCTGTCACCATTTTGTAAAATATTTCCATGTGCATCTTTAATGATTTTTTTATCATTGCTCATTTTGAGTTCTGTATTTTTGGTCCATTCATGACTGCATTCTGGACACGTGAAAATTCCATGAGTTTCATAGATGTATTCTGAACTACATTGTGGACATTGTGGGATATGTATCATGGTGTAACTTTTCCTTAATTTTATACTTTAAATTTTACGCAGCTGTTAAAACTGTATACACTATAAGCATCGTACGATAAACTAGTCTGGTATAAATATTCTACTGATATTTACATGACAAGATATACAATAAAAATATTAAAAGTAAGTTTATCAAAAATTTAAAATTAACAATAAAAAACGTAATTTTTATGAATGGTATTTATATTTTAGGAAATAATTATGAACGATGAACTTTTAGATCTTGTCAATGATCAAGATGAGGTTATTGGTACGATGTTGCGATCTCAGGTCTATCGTGAAGGAAAGTTATCGATGCTTCGTGCTACATGGCTTTTAATTCGTGATATTTCCGGAAAATTTTGGATTCCGCGGCGTCATCCTTTAAAAAAAATACTTCCAAATGCTTTAGATGGTTCTGCTGTTGGTCATGTTGGTTCAGGCGAATCGTACGAGCAAGCAATGATTCGAGAAACATTAGAAGAATTAAATATTGATGTAACATTATTACCTTATCGATTTATTGGTAAAATGAGTCCTGCGGATGGAATGTTGTGTCACATGACAATTTTTGAATTGATAGTTCCTGTCGGATTTGTTATGAATTATAATCAAGATGATATTTGTCAAGCATATTGGTTAACAGCTCAAGAAATTGTTGATAAGATTAGTGCTGGTGAGCCTTCCAAAGATGCTTTACCAAAAATTATGAAAAAATTTTATCAAGCTATCTAAAAATTAGGATGATATTGTTATGAAAGAAATTTTTGTTGATATTGTTGATACCTACGACGAAGTGATTTGTGCAAAACCGTTATCATTGGTTTTAGAGCAAGGTTTATTGTATCAGGTTCGTATGGTTAAATTGTTCATTATGAATCATGATCAAGAGCTTTTGTTATGTCGAAATGGATTTGCTCAGCGTGGGCAAGATTTATTTGACGCTCCTTTAACTGCAATTGTTCATGCTGGTGAATCGTACGAAGATGCTTTAATTCGAGCAGTACAAGAGACTTTTAGTCTTGATATAACAACTATGCAGTGGTATGAATTAGGTAAATTATCATTAGAAGATGGTTTGGATTGTTTTACGACCGTGTATGAATTAACGTTTGATCAATTGCCAAATTTTGATGCAACTCAATTTAATGATTTTATGTGGGAAAAGCCGCTTGATATTATTACCCAATTTTCTAAAAAATCTGAAGGTGAAAAAACTTTATCGATTTGTTTAAAGTCTTTTTATTTTGATTGTCAGTCAAATTTCAGTTGTTAATTTATTTTCGTGCGCTCGTAGCTCAGTTGGATAGAGCGATAGATTCCTAATCTGTAGGCCGTAGGTTCGATCCCTATCGGGCGCACCAGTTTTTTTATTATTTTTTCAAATATTTTGATTCATCAAACTTATTCCATGAAGATTCTTTTTTTTTATAATTTCTAAAAAGTAGATTGCTTTTTACCTTTTAATTTTTTATAACCAATCATATTGCGTACAACAAATTATATTTTTTTAAAAAGGAGATTATTTCTTATCTACGTGTAGTGAATATTTTTTATAAAAATAAAGGAAGTGCTTATGAAGAGATTGAGTTTTTGTAAAAAAATAATGGCATTGTATGCTGTTATTTTTACGACTGCAATTTTTGCAGAAATTCCAACCGATGTTCGTTCGCGATTAGATGAAGGGTATAAAGCTCCTTCGTACAATACGAACTTTCCATCAGAGCAGTTATTCTCGATTGCTGATATCGGAAGAAAAACATATCGAATTTTAGGATCAAAATCATTACGATTAACACGTTCTGGTATTTACGATCCGATTTCTGAAGCTTTAGGTTCGCCGATGTTACAAATTTGTGCATCGACCGTAATTATCGATTTAAACGGTTCAATTTTAACCAAAAATATTGCAGATACTGAAGTCCGTGTAGTTGGTCTTGAAATTGGATATAGTCCTGCAGCAATTCTTGCAGACACGACTTTATCTTTAGAAAGTCAGCCAAAAAACGTTATCATCCGAAATGGTACTATCGATAATTTTGATATTGGTTGTGTTATTCACGAAGGTGTAAAAAGTGTTCAATTTGAAGATATTACGTTTACAAGAACTCCTGTAGCAATTGTTGGTATGGGTTCATTAACAGATCCTGATACAGCTGGAACAACTGATGCTGCAAAAATTGCATCATGTTCATTTAAAAATGTACGTATCTTAGGTGCTTTTTATGATGAATCAGGTGCGACAGGTGCGTTAGAGTGGTCGAGAAATAAAATTGAAACATCGCATAGCAGTGGGTCAAATGGACTTGGTTTTAACTATGGTGCAAATACCTACATGAACAGAACGAATCCTGTTGATAACAGTGATGCTTCTGTGTATGCAGGTATTGTTTTGCGGTACTGTAATAACATTTTATTAGATAGCGTTTCAATTGATAGTATTGGTTTTCGTGGTAATGATAACAACAGTACGGTAACCTGTGGTATTGATATTAAAAATTCTGAAAACTTGTTTTTAGATGGTATCAACGTTTCAAGTTGTTTATCACCTGCAGAAGTTATTGCGTGTAATTTAAATTCATGTTCAAGTGTTTCTGTAAAAAATTCTGTTTTTAGTAATAACTTAGCACAAAGAGTTTCAGCAAATACAGCTGGCGCTGCTCGTTATCGACGCTCTATTGGTTTATATTTACAATCTGTGCATACTGCAATGCTAGATTCTGTGGTATGTAATGCAAACCAAGCAAATAGTACGAGTGATACCGGTTCTGCATCACGTGCTCGTGCGTATGGATTATTATGGGAAACTGGTGTTGCATTAGATCTTAAAAATGTATCGTGTGATCATAACGAAGGAAATGCTGGTTTTTGTTATGGATTAAAATTTGATGCTGTAGAATCGGTTTCTATGGATCAAATTTCTGCTGATTATAACCATGCTACAGGCGGAAGCGTTACTGCTGGTGATGATGCAACTGATGCAAATAATATGGGCGTAACTGGTATTGGTTTTTCTAGCAGTTTGAAAGTTTTAAACTTATCAAATGTTACGGTCAACAGTAACAACGGTTCATCAATTATTGGGTTACGTGTATTTGATGGCGAAGGTTTACATATTTCTAATTTCCAATCGAACTATAGTTCTGGAACAGATTTTGTAAAAGGTATGGCATTTAATAACTCGATTAAATCATGCGTTCTTGATGGTATTTCTGTCGTAAGTAATACATCAAGCAATGGTGTAGTTAATGGTGCTACATTTGCTGCAGCACAATCAGTTGATATTAAAGATATGATTTGTAACTACAACACAACAAGTGCAAATAACCAAAACGTGTTAGCGTTAGATTTTGCAACATCTGCAAAAACAATTACGATGCAAGATGTTCAAGTAAGTAGTAATGCTGCGCATGGAACAGGAACCATTGGTGCCCTTGCTATGGCATCTGGCCAAGATATTTTAATGTCTAATTTCCAAGCAAGTAGTAATACTGGTGGTGGCGCTTCAACAATTATTGATTTTTCAACAGGCGTGCAAACTTTACGTGTTGATGGTTTAACTATTAACAGTAATGCTATTACTCATGCAACAAATGGTTTGACAGCATTCTTAATGGCTTCTCCAGTAAGTATTGATATTAATAATCTTACGATTGGAAGCAATTCAACATCTGCTGCTGGTGCAATGTATGGCCTAAGAACAACGACTTCTGCTCGATCATTAAAATTACAAAATTTAATGGTTAACAGTAATACATCTGCAACAGGTACAGTACGAGGATTTTCTATCACTGCGCCTGCAGGATTATTGGTAAAAGATAGTGCAATTAGTGGTAATAAAAACACAGGAACTGGTACAACAGCTGCAAGAGGGTTAGAGTTGTTGACGTCTGCAACTTCAGTAACGCTGGTAAATACCTCAGTGAGTGGAACAGTTGCAACAGGGTCAGGAATTCCTGCTCATGGAATTTATATTGACAGCCCAGTTGATCTTACATTACAAAATGTTGCGTGTGATACAACAGCGGCTACTGGTGCTGCAGTTGGTATTGAATTAGCAACAAGTGTAAAATCGGTTAATTTAGATGGAGTTTCAGTTAATTATACAACATCATCTGCTTCAACTGCTCAAGCGATTGTTATGACTGCTGCAGAAAACGTTGTGATTAAAGATACTCGTGGATCACATACCGTAGCAACTTCTGGAAACGTTGAAGGTTTAAAAATTGCAACATCTGCAAAATCAGTTTCTATTGAAAATTCAGCATTTAATAGTAACGCAGGTGCTGCAGTTTCTGGTGTGTTAATTACTGCAGGACAAAATATTAAATTAGATGAAGTTTCTGCAAATCAAAATACAGGAACTGGCGCTGTGTATGGAATGCAGTTTGACACATCAATTTCAGATTTAGGTCTTAATAAAGTTTCTGTAAATAACAACAGTTCAACAGGTGGAGCTATTACTGGTATTCATGTTGCAGCTGGTGTTGCTGTTTTAATGGAAGATGTCACGGTAAATAATAATACATCATCTGGTGGTAACGCAATTGGTATGAATTTTGCAACATCTGCAGATACAGTAACCTTAAAAAACATGTCGATTGATAACGTGACTAGTTCATCTTCTGCAGGTACAGCGCAAGGTATATTGATGGTTGCTCCTCGTAACGTAACGATGGAAAATCTATCAGCAAATCATATTGCAAGTACTCACGGAACTCCTGGAGCTGTACAAGGTATTTACTTATCAGGTTCAGCTCGTGCAATTAACATGACAAATGTTGCAACGAATAGTAATGCTGGTGCAGCAGTTCATGGATTTAAAATTGATACAGCACAAAATATTTTTATGCAAGATTGTTTTGCTGATCAAAATAGTGGAACAGGTGCAGTGTATGGTATCGAATTTTTAACATCAGTAAATTCAGTTGATGCGATTAATTTGACAGCAAATGCAAATAGTTCATCAGCTGGTGTTGTTGGTGGTTTAAAAATGACTGGTGCTGTTGCGGTAAATATTGATGGTTTAGCTGCAGATTATAACCAAGCTGCTGGTGGAACCAATGAAGTTGTTGGTGTTGATTTTGCATCATCAGTTTCATCATTGTCGTTAAAAAATGTAACAGCAAATAACAATACATCTGCTGCTGGCAATGCAACTGGGGTTCGATTAACTTCTGGCTTAGCAGTATTTATGGATGGTGTAACTGCAAACTATAACAAGTCTGCAGATGATAAAATTGTTCGTGGTATTCACTGTCAAACATCGTTACAAAGTTCTCACTTGAATAATTTGATTGCTGATAGTAACTATGCAGCAACTCCTTCAACAGGTATGATTGCTGTTGGTATTACGATAGAACAACCATCATCGATGGAAATTAACAACGCGTCTGCTTCAAGAAATCTTGGATACATCCGTTCGTATGGTTTATTCCTTGATGGACAAGCAACAGCAGGATCAAATATTTTTGTAAAAGATGGTGTATTTAATGGTAATGCTGCTGCTGCAACAGAAACAGCAATGGCTGCTATCGACGATACAGCAACAGTTTCTCGTCATTTACCAGTCAATGTTCAAGATGCTGTTACTGGATTTGAAGATGTTTTAGAAGGTGGATTTGGTCTTTATGTGTACGAAGTTAATAGTTGTACGATAGATTCTGTTGATGCTTCTAAAAATAGTGGTATGCGTGCTGGTGGTATCTATGTAAAAGCATGTGATGATTTATCTATTCAAAATAGTAAAACATCATTTAACTCTGCAAATGGAGATTATTTCTTTGATGCAGATCCATTTAATGGACTAGATAATACAGCGTTAGATATTCCTGGAGACCAAGTTGATACGTTGTTTGGTGGCATTACTGATACAACAGTTGATCTTATTGAATTGGTAAAAGATTTATTGCATGGTTTACGTAATACTAAGTCATTGTTAGAAACTGGGTATTATGATCCAACATTAAATTCTGTATACACTGTGATTAAAGAAGTTGCTGGTGGTCAGTTGTTGCTTGATAATATTATGGCACAATTCCGTAGATTTAGTACTGCAGTTGGTGTTCAATTACATGATTCAGAAAATTGTGTGATTGCAGATCATCTTGCGCTTGGTAATAAATCGGTCAATGATAGTGCTATGGGTATTGCAATTTCTGGCACAGCGTTAGGTCATATCGTATTGCGAGCAAAATGCTCAAGTAACGAAGCATGGACAGCATCAGAAATTGCTGATGATGGAAGTATGGATATTTCTGCAGTATTACCATTCTGGACATTTGTTAATACACATGTATTGCTTGATTCATGGGAAGGAGAACCATTAAGTACAACTGCTCCTGGAATGCATACAGAACCAATAACAAGTCCAATTATTGCAGCTCAGCTAGGATTTGCTGCAGATGGAACTCCATCACACCATGAAACGTATTCTTTTGATTCAGATGATCAACCACAACCTGTAGCACCGTTACTGTCTGAACCAGTTGTTGCAGTTAATAGACTTGCAATTATGATCGCTCCAGCTACAGGTAACTATGCTGATGGATCTGCAGAAGAATTCTGTTCTGTAGTTGGTGGATTGTCAGTTGGTATTTTGGTTGGTGATGCTGCGGTAAACTGTGTTGTTGATAGTTGTGATTGTGCAAATAATCAAGCAAACTCAGGTAGACATTATGGTATTTTACAAATGGTGACAACATCATTGTTAGTAAAAGATAATCGTATGTACCAAGCAACAGCAACTCACTTAGGGTATGGTTTTGGTATTGCAGAAATTACCTTACAATCAAACTCTGTTCATATTGGTAACGTGATGTTTGGTAACTCTGTTGGTGATTATTTAAATTTTAATCACTGTGTATGTTTTAACCCAGAAGATTATCCAAATATTTTCTTCCCGTTAGTCACTATTTATAACGGTGATATGGGTAATGCTGCAAATATGTCTCCATTTGATAATATGGAAATTAAATTTATCGCATTAAAACAAACTTTACCATACATGCCAAATGACATGGCTAGTTACTGGGAAGAATCTTCAGGCAGTAAAGATCCTTGGACAAATGCGTAATGCAATTTTATTATAGATAAGGAAAAAAGAGCTGGTGGTCAACACCAGCTCTTTTTTCATTGTTGATTTATCTGATAAAAAATGGTTCTATAAATTTGTTATAAATTCTGCTCATAAAAATATTGTAAATTGTTATTAAAATAATGCATGGTGATACCATCATTATATAGTAATAAGGTTGGATCTGTTTTTAATAAAAAAGGAATGTAGATGCACAACAAATTTTTAATAAAAAAATTATTTTTTTTATGTATTTTTTTCTATGGAGGATCAGTATATTCTCATATTCCTGAGCATTTACGTTCTCATTTAATTGATGATTTTAAAGGATTGCAGCATGCAACAAATTTTCCTTCAGAGGTTTTATTTTCGATTGCTGATATTAAATGTAAAACATATCCTGTTAAACAATCCAAATCATTGCGATTAACTCGTTCCGGTATTTATAGTCCGACAACAGAAGCTGCAGGATCTCCGATGATTCAGGTAACAGCTTCAACAGTAATTATCGATTTAAATGGTCAAACATTGTCAAAAGATCCTGTATCATCAGTGAATTGTGTTGGGATTGAAATTGGATATAATCCTCAAACATTGGCTGAAGATACAACATTAACAATTGATAGTCAGCCACAAAATGTGGTACTTAGAAATGGAGTTTTGGATGGATTTGAAATTCCTATTTTTGTTCATAAAGGGGTAAAAAGTGTTACGTTAGAAAATATTGCAATATCTCGTTCTCCGATAGGTATTGTGTTTATGGGTGACACTGGAACAAACGAAGAAGTTGTTTCTTGTTCTTTAGAAAATATTAAAATTGTTGGTGATAATGAAGATGAATCTGGCGTTTCAGGTGCTTTAGCGTGGGCAAAAAGTAAAGTTGAATCATCAAGTGATTCATGTTTTAACTATGGTACAAATTCATTTATGAGTCATACCGATCCTGTTGACGGAGAAGATCTTCCTGGTGTTTATTATGGTATTGTTGTGCGTCATAGTAATAATATGAAATTTCATGACGTTAGTGTTGAAAAAATTGGATATAACGGATCAGAATCTAATCCGACAGTAACGTATGGTATTGATATAACTTCATCAAAAAATTTATTTTTAGATGAAGTTGTTGTTTCTAACAACGCTTCACAAGCAGAAGTTGTTGGTTGTTACATTGGTTCATGTAATAACGTTTCGATTAAAAATTCAGCATGTAATCATAACCAAGTTGCCTATGTAAATCGTCAAGCAGTTGATGGTTCATCGTATCGTCGTTGTGTTGGGTTATTGTTAGAAGATGTGAACGTAGGATTGTTGCAAGGTGTTGTATGTAATTTAAATGAAGCTGATGCGACAGCTGATGCAGGTGCTGAAAATCAGTCACGATCCTATGGTATTTTATGGGATGGTGGCACGGCGCTTGAGATGAATGATGTTGCATGTAATCATAATCAAGCGTATGACGGTTTTTGTTATGGAATGTTTTTTGATGCTTTAGAATCAGTGACAGTGAACAGAATTATTGCAAACTACAACCAAGGTCTTGGTGGAGATACAACACTTGATGATGATGCAACTATTGGATCTCATATGGGTGTTACTGGGATTTGTTTTGCAAGTAGTGTTAAAAGTCTTATTGCAAAAGGAATAGGTGCAAGTAGTAATTCTGGATCATCTGTTGTTGGTATTCGTATTGATCAAGGTCAAGATATTAGTTTGTCCGATGTTGTTGCAAATTATAATAACGGTTTAAATTTTGTAAAAGGCATGACCTTTGCAGGTGTGTTGTATTCATGTGTTTTGCAAAATGTTTTGATCGGAAGTAATAGTTCTTCTGGTGGTCTTGTTAGTGCGATTACCTTTCGTGGAGTTGAGTCTTTAGTTGTTAAAGATGGTTTGTTTAATTACAATACAACAACTGATAATGATCAAAATGTGATGGTGTTACAATTTAAGGAGGCATCAAACTCGGTTGAATTAGAATCGTTACAAATTAGTAATAATATTGCTCATGGTGTAGGTGTTATAAAAGCAATTGAAATGGTTGATGGGCAGTCAGTTATTTTACAAGATGTAAGATCTAATAATAATCGTGGTGGTGGAGATTCTGTTATTGTTCATTTTGTAAATTCTATACGATCGCTTGATATGAAAGATGTTACGGTAAGTAATAATCAGGTTGATGATGTTGAAAATGATTTAACTTGTGTGTGGATTGAAACAGGCTCAAATATTGGTATTAAAGATTTATCGATTAATAGTAACTCAGTTACGGGTTCTGGTACTTTGCGTGGCTTGGTTATGGATCCAAATCCTTCTGCTGTGACGTTAGATGGAATATCAATTAGTGGAAATAGTTCCGTGTCTGGTGGTGTAAGTGGTTTTGTGATGAGTAATGCTTCTGGTCTGACGATGACAAACTGTGAAATTAGTAATAACACACAAACTGGTGGTGCAAATCCTTCTATGATTGGTTTAGAATTAAGTGATTCTGCAACATCAGTAACGATTGATGGTTTAATTATTAGTGGTGTTGTTGCTGTTGGTCCATCAAGTTCTGCGACAGGAATTTATATTAAAAATGGATCGTCTGTTATGTTAAAAAATATTGCGTGTGATAGTGTAACTGCTGGGGGAACTGCGATAGGAATTCATTTTGATGATTCAGCTTTTTCTATTACGCTTGATCACGTGACAACAAACTATACGCAATCAACAGATGGAAATGCATCTGGTATGCGTTTTGAAAATTGTGAAGGTTTGTTAGCTCAGCATATTTCTGCAAGTCAGACGATTAGTGATTCAACTGGAATTTCTCGAGGTATTGAATTTGTAGATTCAACTCGTTCTATTGATATTATTCATGGTCGATTTGATAGTAATACTGGTGGAAACGTAGCTGGTATGTATTTGGAAAATTCTGAAAATATCGATTTGAAAAATATTTCGGCAGATCAAAATAATGGTAGTTTAAGTGTACATGGAATTTACTTTAATGCATTTGCAACTGCAGTTGATATGAAAGATATGAGTGCAAGTAATAATAGTTCAGATTTGGTTGCAACTGGTATACAGTTTGACGATGTTACCTCTCTTTCGATTGATCGTGGATTAGTCAATAATACCGTATCTTACGGAGCTGATGCGACAGGTATTTTATTTGATGCATCATCAAATTCTGTTCTCTTAAAAAATATGAGTATTGATACAACAACGACTTCAGGAGAAAATTGTGATGCTTATGGTGTATGCTTCAATGAAGATTCGGTTAACTGCAAATTGTATAATGTTTCTCTAAATCATACGAAAAGTAACCATGACAATCCAGGTGACGTTCTAGCAGTAAGTTTTTATGAATCAGCTCGTTCTATAGAATTAGTTGATGTTTTTATGAATGCTGGCTCTGGAAACAATATTCATGGTTTGTATATTGAGCAAGGTTCTAATATTTATTGTAAAAATTGCTCAGCAGATCAAAATGAAGGGCAAGCAGATGTGTATGGTATGGAGTTTGTTTCACCAGTAAATTCAGTTGATCTGATTGGTTGTTCAACAAGTGGTAATAGTTCTTCTGGTGGTGTTATGAAGGGTTGTTTGTTTGATGGAGCTGTTGCAGTTTCGATTGATGGTTTTGTTTCACAGTATAATCAAACATCCGGAAATAGTAGTGATGTTGTTGGTTTAGAATTTTTGACATCAGCAGATTCTTTGGTGATTAAAAATGGGATATTTAATAATAATATTTCAAATGACGGCCATGCAACTGGTTTATTAATTGATTCAGGAACATCAGTAACTGTAGATAGAATTTTATGTAATTATAATCAATCAAGTTCTTCATCAACTGCTCGTGGTGCTTATTTTAAAACGTTCTTACAAAGTGCTAATATCGATAATTTATCAGCTGAAGGTAACTTTAATGGAGAGCAGTCTATAGGCTTACATATTCAGGCACCAAACTCTGTTGAAATAGAACATGTTGTTGCATCAAGAAATCATGGAAATTCTCGAGCATATGGAATATTTTTAGATGGTCAATCAACTTCAGGTTCAAACGTTTCTATCATTAATGGTGATGTGAATAATAATATCGCTACGCTTGCACAGATTGCAATGACATCTTTAGATACAAGTGCAGGCATTTCAAAACATTTGCCGGTGCATCCGCATGATAATAACGCTGGATTTACTAATGTTTTAGAGGGTGGCTTTGGTGTGTACATGTATGATATCGATAGTAGTTATTTTATTAACGTTGAAGCATCAAAAAATACAGGTATGCGTGCTGGTGGCTTTGCAATTATTGGATGTAACGATTGTACATTAGAAGAATGTAAAACATCGTTTCAACAAGCAAGTGGGGATTATTTTTATGCATCAGATGCGTTTGATGGTTTAAATACTTATATTCAAATTCCAGACGATCAACGGGATACTATTTTTGGTGGAACGCAGGATAACTATGTTGACGTTGTACAATTAACAAAAGGAACTTTACACGGAACTCGAAATATTAAATATTTACAAGATACGAATAATTTTGATCCTGCTTTAGCATCTGTGTATAACAATATGGCGCAAATTTCTGCAGGACACGTTTTATTACGAGCGATTATTGCACAATTTAGAGCCTTTAGTACAGCTGTTGGTGTTCAAATTCATAATTCAGTAAACTGTGTGTTGCATGATCATATTGCAATTGGTAATCAATCGCAGCACGATAATGCTGTAGGAGTTGGTGTTTCTGGAACAGCAGAAGGTCACTTAATCATTCGTGCAAAATGTTCAGGAAATGAAGGATGGGTAAGTTCAAAAATAGATGCTTCTGGTACTATGGATATTTCGCAAACGCTACCATTTTGGACATTTTTAGGAACACATGTTTTACATATTGATAATTGGAGTGGTGAGCAATTATATGGTCAAACTATTGAATCATATAGTCCTCCTTTAACAGAGCCAATTTCTGGAACTATTTCTATAGATCAAATTGGTTTACACTCACTGTATGAAATTCATGAAGATGATCAGCCGCAAGTTGAAACTCCTATTTTATTTGAACCTTCAATTGATGCAGATCGTCTTGCAATTACTTTTGTTGGTTCATCTGATTTAACGTATCCTTTAGGGTGCTTAGAAGAGTTTTGCTCAGTAATTGGCGGCATGTCTGTTGGAATATTAATTGGTGATGGAGCAGTTAATATTGAAGTGAAAGATTGTGATTGTGCAAATAATAAAGGTAATTCTGGGCAAGCGTTTGGATTGATGCAAGATATTACAACATCATTGTCTGCGATTGGAAATAGATTATATCAATCGACTGTCAATGATCTTGGATGGTGTGCTGGATTGTCAGAATATACGTTACAATCAAATTCTGTTCAGTTTAGTAATATTATGTTTGCAAATACGATTGGTGATATGTTGAATGCAAATTTCTTTATTCCGTTTGATCCAAATAATTATCCAACGATTGCATTCCCATTAAAACGTGCATATAACGGTGATATTAGTCAGTTAGCAAACGCATTGCCGTACGATAATATTGAAATTCAGTTTATTGCTCCTATGCAAGAATCTGCATTTATTCCTAATGATATGACGTCATATTGGGAAACTGATAGTGAAGATACAGGAACTGGTACAGGAAAAAACCCTTGGACGATTGATGAAATTAATTAATTTTTAAATATCAAAGAAAAAGGACCATGATTAAAAAATCGTGGTCCTTTTTCTTTGATTGATTTCTTATGAAAAAAATGGTTTTATTACAAAAATTATGCACATACATTAAAGGAAAAAATGATGCTACATATGCGATATCATAAAGTTTTATTAATTGTATCTTTTGTTTTTAGCATAATTATGTATGGTCAAGAAAATTATCAATCATCTGATGTACATTATTACCAAGGTTTAAGAACTTCATTTTCATCAGCGCAAATTTTTTCTTTGGCAAATGTTAATAATAGAACAAAAGAATTAAATCGCTCTGGACTCTATCGACTTTCATCGACAGATACATTTGCTCAAATTTCTACTGCTCTAAGTAACCCCATGATGAAAGTGACTGGATCAACAGTTGAAATCGATTTAAATGGTATGCAGATTATTTCTGGCGTAACAACTGGTGCAGGATATGTTGGTATAGAAGTTGGATTAAGACCGAATGAAACTGGTGATCAGGTATCTCATGTTATTATTAAAAATGGAGCAATTAAAAATTTTGATTGTGCGATTTTAATTCATGCAGGTGTGCAAAATGTTACGTTAGAAAATATAGAAATTATTAATAGTTCTGTTGGTGTTGCTTGCATGGGTGTATCAACTGGAGGTTTGTATAGTGGTTCTGTTGTTGCTGTTTCTTGTCATGGTGTTCGTATTATGGGAAGTGGGCAGGATAGTCGTACTGCGTTAGTTAATTTAAAAACATTAATCGAAACAACGTATACCTATGGTGCAAATACGTTTATGCCATTACGACAAGATCCTTTCAATAGTAATACGCAAGATGTGTATAGTTATTATGGAATGTTTATGACCTATGTTACTGGTTTAATTTTAGAAAATTGTTTAGTTCAGGGAATGGGATACAGTAATTATAATAGTGTTAGCGAAGGCAATGGCGAACGGACTGAAGCTCTTGGTATTGTTATAAAAAATTCCAGTCACATTAATATTCTACAAAGTGCTGTTGAATTAATGACGTCAGAAGTTAAAGCCGTTGGTGTACAATTTGATGCTTGTTATGATATTTCATTAGAGCATCTTCAGGCAAATAATCAGACAAGTAAAACACAAGCAATTGGGTTAGAATTATTTTCTGCTCAATCTCCAACCTTGATAGCCCGATCTTTGTTGATAGATACATGTGAATTTAATTTGAATTATTCAGATGATATTGCCATGGGTGCAAATCTTTCTAAAGTACAAGATTTATCGATTAAAAATTCTTTTTTTAATCGAAATAATGGAAAAAAAACGTGCTATGGTTTGTATAGTTCAAAAGTTAATTATGCTGATATTTCAAAAACATCATTTAGTGCAAATATTGCTGATAACGCATCAATTGCAACAGCGAATGGAGTCTATGCTGCAGGAATACATTTAGAAGATATAGATGGTGGTACAAAAGATATTTTAGCTGTTAATTTAACTGATGTGCAAGCTTGTATGAATGTTGGAACCAATAGCGGTCGTGGTATTTTTATCAAAGGTGGGAGTGCAATTTATTTAGATCGTGTTAATAGTTCATTAAACGAAGGGACTTTGTTACGCTCCTCAGAAGCAGCAACGTTATTATCAGATCAAGCATTAGTAGAAATTTCTAAACATTTAGGTGTTGTTACTAAAACTGGTGGAGTTGGTATTTGGTTAGAAAATGTTATTAATTTTCAGGCACATGAAGTAACAGCAAATTATAATCAGGGTGTTCGATCTGCAGGAATTATGGCGCGCGATTCTAGTGATTTACATTTTAAAAATTGTGTGACTAGCTCACAACAAGCAACTGGAGATTGTTTTGATAGTTCTTTAGCATCACAAACAGCAACAGCTTTGGGTGTTATTACAGCGCAACAACAATTACTGTATGGTGGTGCAAGCATCAGTACGATTAATGCTAAGTATGCGACTGATAAATTTTTAGCAAGTATGACGACGATAAAAGCCGCACAACTTGGAGTTCAAGCAATCAGTTACGATGATTGTAAAACAATTATCAGTGCTGTTGTTTTATTACAAGCAGGAGTTGCTCGTTTTCGATTGTGGGGGACGGCTGTTGGATTACATATTCATAACAGTTCAGGATGTTATATACAACGACATGCAGCTATGAGAAATAGCTCTGAAAAAGATAGTGCTATGGGAGTTGCTTTTACAGGACAAGTTCAAGCCTGCACGGTTATTGATTCTGATTTTTCATATAATCATGGATGGACAGATTCTGTACGAACAAATTCTGCATCAGCAACAGTAGCTCATACGTATGATTTAACCCAAGTTTACCCATTTTGGGATATGTTAGCTGCACCAAATGTAACGCCAAATACCACTCCGACATCAGATGGTTTTTGGCGTTCTGCAACAAATACTTTAACACATACTGGTTTGTACGGTTCGTTTATTGCACAAAATGATGGTGCTACGATTCAATTAGATGGAACAGCGTATGCTATGGTTAATCCAGTCGGCCCTTGTACGATTGGTTGTTTAGTCGGTGATGCGGCGTTAGATATTGTTATTGAAAATAATGTTATGCAGGGAAATAATGGTAATGCTGGCCAAGTTTATGGTTTGTTGCTTGATATTGGGTTTGCAACGATTATACGGCATAATAAAATTTATGGATCCTATGTCAGTTCGTATGGATTTGGTTTTGGGTGTGCTGAATTTAATAGTCATTCATCATCGATTCAATTACAAAATGAATGTTTTGCAAATCGTATCGCAACGTTTTATAATGCAAATTATATGATTTTGTATAATCCTGCAGATGTTTCTACAACATTATCATTTCAGTCAACGAGCGCCTACAATGGCAACTTAACCGTTGCAGATAATTTACTTGATGGACAAGATAATTTTGAGGTTAAATATTCCCAGGATATATCGTTTTATGATATTGAGTCGACAACCGATGCTGTCGTTGATGCAACCTTAGTTGCGCGATGGACAGATGATGCAAATGATTGGACTGCCTAATAGTTTTTTATGAAAATATCACGTAAACTAATATAAAAATATATCTTTATTAAAGGTTTTATGTGAGCAAAAAAATAGTTGTTATTGGTGCAAGTGCTGCATCAATGAGTTTTATGGCAAAATTACGATCATTTGATGCAACCAGTGAAATTATTTGTTTTTCTGGTGAAAACTACCTTCCTTACAATCGGTGTTTGCTTGCAGATTTTATGACAGAAGAGAAAACATTTCAAGATATTGTCTTAAAGCCTGCAGAGTTTTTTAACGATCATGCAATTACGTTACGTTTACAAACGTGGGTTACAAAAATTAATCGACAAGAAAAATTTGTTGTGTGTCAGAATGGAAATGAAGAATCGTATGATTATCTTTTTATAGGCACTGGTACCTATCCATTTATTCCACAAATTCCAGGTAATACTTTACCAGGTGTTTTTAATTTTCATGCATTTGCAGATGTTGATATGCTTGATACGTTTATTCACGATGAACGTCCTAAAAATGTTATTGTTGTTGGTGCAGGAATTAATGGGATTGAAGCTGCTCATGCTCTTCTAGAGCGTGGTTTACATGTGACAGTTGTTGATATGTTCGATCAAATTATGCCGTTACAAGTTGATAAACATGCTGCTGCGTTTATAGAACAGACGATGATTCATCTTGGTGTTGTTGTGATGAAAGGGCAAAGAGTTGTTGCGCTTGAGACTCGACAAAAAAAATCTGTAGGTCGAGTTGTTTTTGAATCAGGTGCTTGTATACCAACTGATTGTGTTGTTTTTGCAACGGGCTCTCGAGTTCAGAGTGGTTTAGTATCTCAAGCTGATTTACATACAGAATTTGGCTCTTTGGTTGTCAATGATCAGATGCAAACAAGTGATCCATTTATTTATGCTGGCGGCGATATTTGTACAACAAAAGATATGGTAACTGGCGATATTGTCAAAAGTATGACGTGGGCAGATGCTATGTTGCAAGGGTTAACAGCAGCAACACAATTTTCTGATACACCAAGAAAATATCCAGGAATTCTTGGTATGCGAGATTCATATTTTTTTGGATATGAATTTTATGGATGTGGGCAAACTGTTGATATCGATTTGTTTGAGGTTGTTCAAATCCATACAAAAGATTTTTTACATAAATTTTATCTGTTTGATAATGTTTTACAGGGCTTTATTTTAATTGGGAATGTTACCAACGTTGGTAAATATAAAACGATGTACATGACTCAGCAAAAAATTGAACAAATCGATTTGTTCTAAAATAAAAAAGAGCTGGTATTTTTTACCAGCTCTTTTTTATTGCTATTATCGTGATTAATTTTGATCTTCTTGATCGTCTTCACCTTCTGTTGCTACTGTCTGATTGATAGGTTTTGGTAAAGCCATAACATTATTTTTATCTGTTTTTTCAATAACAATTTTGCCGTCTTTTAATTGACTAATTCGTATAAAACGATTAAGTTCTTTGCTATCCATAAGTTTTCTGACTTCTTGAGCTCTATCTTGTGGAGTTCCTGATTTTTTATTTATGAAAAAATCCATTAATTTACCTTTATAACTAAATACATCAGATTTTCCTGG
>JACCDX010795915.1_pt1 | contig 18581 bp, 30 predicted proteins | sample 7449681 | NCBI WGS metagenome assembly JACCDX01 (sample SAMN15323450, study PRJNA562643) | freshwater metagenome | isolation source: river surface water | place: USA:Blue River Watershed | collected 2017-08-18
GTATTTCTCAATTAAGAGAAGCTATTGGTGGCATGACTTCTTTTGCTGGACCCAAGACTACACCACAAGGTGGTAAAGCATGGCAGTATTACTCAACACTTCAAATTAAGTTATCTGTGGTTCAAAAAGAAAAAGGTAAGACATGGGATGGCTTACAAGGTAAGATGATTGAAACAGTAACAGGCGCAGTCGTTAGGGCGCATTTAGATAAATGTAAAGTATCTGATAGCGTACACCATGAAGTAGATTTCTTTCTTATGAGTGGTAAAGGCGTGGATAATGAAAGAACTATTATTGATCTTGCTATTAATAGTGGCATTATTAGTAAAAAGGGTGCTTGGTTCTCATGGCAATCACCTAATGGTGAATTAAGATCGCAAGGTCTAGCTGGATTTAAAGAACAATTACAAAATATGGATGGTGGTTTAGTAGCTTTGTTTAATCAAGTAAAACCCTTTATCTCTAAGAATAAAGAAACCACAGAAGGTGAAGCAAAGCCATCAGCTCTCAAAACAGAAAAGTTAGATAAACTAGCATCAGCTAATTTAGATGATATGTTTGATGGTGAAGGCGATGAAGACGAAGAATTTTTTGATGATGAAGAATAAATAAACAAAACCTAGTCTTATATTTCATATAATATAAGCACCATAAGACTAGGTAGATAAAATGAAAATAAAAGTAGAAAACTTTCAATCCATAAGTAAAGCTGAAATAGAAGTAAAAGGCTTAACTGTAATTACAGGACAAAATAATACTGGTAAATCAGCTTTAGCTAGATCATTAATAGGTGCATTTACAAATTTAAGGGGTAATAGCTTTGTAAGGCAAGGGACTCAAGTTGCCAAAGTAGAGTTATCTTTTGAAGATGGGAATCATTTGATTTGGTCTAAAGGTAAAAATACTAATCAATATGAAATCAATGGTAAGCTTATTCAAAAAGTAGGTTCAGATATTCCTGATGAAGTATCTGAATTAGGCGTTAAGGCTGTTGAAGTAGATGGTAAAGAAATACACCCCCAATTTGCTAAACAATTTCAACAAGTCTTTTTAATTGATCTACCCCCATCATCTTTGGCAAGTGCATTATCAGATGTCGATATCATTCAAAAGCTGGAACAATCCACAGCGCTATTAAGAACAGATATAAAGAATACGAATGTTTTAAATAACTCTAAAAAAGAAGAATTAAGCTTAGAGAAAATTAAACTAGCTAAATTTCAAGGATTAGAAGCTTTAGAGATACAGGCGGATAAAATAGAAGCTCTAGAAACTCAAATCCAAGATATCGACTTAAGATTGAAAACTTTAAATGATATCTTAGATAAGAAAAAGAAATTAGAAAATCTTATTAGTATCTTAAGTATGTTGTTAAATATAACTTTTGAACCTATGGATATATTACCTGTATGCCAAAAGATAGAAGATGCTAAAAATATTAAGAGTAAAAGAGATGTCTTGTGCGCTTTCTTAAGTTTAAAAGATCAATTAGAACATATAACTTTTAATGCTATGCAGACTGATCTAGTCGGATTATCAAATCAATTAAAAGAAATGGAAAAGTTATCTAAGGTAAAAAAGGTTCTAACAAAAGTTATAGATTTAAAAGATGATATTGAGAATACTGGGCTATCTAATATAAGTATAGAAAGCATACTAGATAGGTTGTCTATTTTAGAATTGCAAAAGACCCAAAGAAAAGGATTATTAGAAATGATTGATTATCAAATGGATTTAACTTCAATATCTTTTAGTAAATTTGATTTATCGATGGTAGATAGATTAGAGAATCTAATAGCTTTAAAAAAGCAAAGAACCAAAGTAAAGATTTTAAACTCAATCCTAGAAGTAGGATTGAAGAATATCAAATTAAGCAGTTTAGAATCTTTATCTCTTAAAGAAGAACCTTTAATTGAGATTAAGAAACAAAAAGAAAATCTTTCTAAAGAACTTGATCTAATAAATAAAGACTTAAAAGAAGTAATGCTCGACTTAGAAGTCTTAAATGAACAGATAGGGGATACTTGTCCATTATGTCAATCTGTATGCGAAGAGAGTCATTAAAATGATTTGCTGGTTTGGTAATAGTAGTAATGATATTAGCTCAAATAAGATGTTTGTTTATTTAAAGTCTAGTGTTTCATCTCGCTTAAGTGGGATTCCAATTCAAGAATCTAACTTTAGAGATTCAATATCTTTATTTATAGCTAGAAGAAAGCTCATAAAAGATACTTTTATTATTCATGAAGATGTATATTTAGCGCCTAATAGTAAGGACACCTTAAAATGATCTGTTGGTTTGGCATTGATTCAAATAATGTAGGTATGAATGTTAGTTTTATTTATTTTAAATCTAGTATTAGTTCAAGACCTAGTGGCATAATAACTTGTAAAAATAATTTTAGGGAAAGTGTGGCTTTATATATAGCTAGAAATAGGGAAATTATCCTGACTGATTTTACCTTGCATGATAGTGTTTATTTAGCACCTAAACAATTATATTAATCCTATTTCTTTCAAAACCTTAGTAATCTCATTCTCATATTCTTCTATTTCTCTATTTAAGACCTGTATTTCTTCCCATGTCTTTTTTAAGTCTATTACTACTTCTTCTTTAAAAGGCGTAACAAATCTTCTAATATTAAGATTATACCCATTATCAATAATCTTATCTAATGGCACATCATAAGAGTAATGATCTTTTTCAATTCTTCCTTTATAAGTACTCAGGATTTTCTCTATATGTTCTTCTGTGAGTAAATTATTCTTTTTATCTTTAATAAAGTCTTCTGAAGCATCTATAAAAAGAATCTTATTATCACTTTTATTCTTCTTTAAAACTAAAATACAAGTAGGGATAGCAGTGTTAATAAATAACTTTTCAGGCAATCCTATAATGGCATCAATGTAATTTTTATCTATTAAGTGTTTTCTGATCTTCTCTTCTACACCACCCCTAAATAAAACACCATGTGGCAAAACAACAGCCATACTGCCATTATCATCTAAGTGATATATCATGTGTTGTACAAAGGCAAAATCAGCTTTGGATTTTGGCGCTAAGGCATTATACTCTTTAAATCGTGGGTCATTCTTAAAGCTTTCTTTTGCAGACCATGTAATGCTATATGGTGGATTAGCTACAATAGCATCAAACTTTTGATCTAGATGCTTTGGGTTTTCTAAAGCATCCCCTAGCTGGATATTAAAGTTATTATAATGAACATTGTGCATAATCATATTCATGCGGGATAAGTTAAAAGTAGTGCGATTAATCTCTTGACCATAGAAATTAATCGTAGGCGTTTCTTTGGCAACGCTCATTAATAAAGAACCTGAACCACAAGTAGGGTCATAAACAGATTGAATTTTATCTTTTCCTATAGATACGATTTTAGCAACAAGCTTTGAAACAGGCTGGGGTGTGTAAAATTCCCCAAAACGACCGCCATTAAAATATTCATAGATATCGCCTAAAACATCTTTGTCTTTTCTTGATAAGTCAATCTTATTAAGATTCATTAAAATGCTATGCAATACTTTATTCTTATCTTCACCTAATTTAAGAAAATCTAAATCAATATTATGAAATAATCCTATCTCTTCTTTGCTGGTAGTTTCTTTATCTATATGCAAGAAAATACCTTTAAGATTCTCAATAATACAATCCCCACTATTAAGAATGGCTGTATATCGTTGATCTAATTCAAGATAGAAACCTATATCCTTAATAGCATCTTCTTTATTGACATACTGCACCATCTTTTCTGATGTGTGCTTATAAAAGAGAAGTGCTAAAATAAGATCTCTTATTTCAGAATCAGATAGGGATTGCCTAATACTATAAGCAAGATCTAAAAGGTCTTTGATATTAACAGAAGTCTTTGCTTCCAAATCAAATAAAGAATCTTGAGTCATTTAATAATCCAATGTAAGAAGGCTTAAAAATATAAGTATATATACAAAGAAAGGATTTACACATGATTAAATTGATATGGCGCACGGATGTGCATTTTAGTGATTTTACACCATCCAAAAGAACTGGTAATTGGACTGATGATGTTTCAGCAAAATTAGAATGGATTGGCAAATATACCCATGAACATAATATTGATGCTGTTATAGATGGTGGGGATTTCTTTGATATAAAAACACCTTCTAAAAATTCTCATGCTCTTGTAGGTAGGACAGCTAAAATACATAAAGGATACGCCTGTCCTATATATACCTTAGTTGGCAACCACGATGTTAAATATGGCAATATAGACTATCTAGAAGAACAGCCATTAGGTGTTTTATTTAATGCTGGGGTATTTGATCAATTTGGCGGTAGTAAAGAAGTTATTTTTAACAAAGATGGTGTTAAAGTTAGATTAATAGGAATCCCTTATCATGGGACAAGTTATGACTGGGACTTAATAAGAAATATTAAGAAACAAGATGAAGATTATCTACTTGTAGCGTGTCATTTATTAGCAAGTGAAAAAGGTGGTGTAGGTGCGATGTTTGAAGGTGAAGATATCGTGCCTTATAGTGAATTATTAAATCAAGGTGTAGACGGCTGGTTCTTTGGACATTGGCATAAAGATCAAGGGATTACAATTAAAGGCAATACTACCATTGTTAATACAGGAAGCTTAACTCGTGGCGCTTTGCATTTAGATGATCTTGAAAGAGAACCCTGTATTGTAGAAGTTATAGCCAATAAAGAAGGCATCTCATTTAATAGGATTAATTTACCTGTAAAAGAAGCTTTAGAAGCCTTTAAGGTAGAAGAAGCTATCTCTAAAAGAGAAAATCAAGATAAGATGGAAGAAGTAGTTGAGAAGATGAAATCTTTATCTATACAGGGTCATGGTTTAAGTTTAAGAGATAGAATAATGCAAGTTAAAGGTGTGGAAGATATTATTAAACAAATAGCAGTGGAATACATAGAAAAAATATAAGCATATCATTCATCCCCATCTTAAAAAAGGTGTATGCTTTATGGATTTAAATAGTAAAATACTTTCAAGTAAAAATCTTGAAAGTGATAATGATATGAATGTTCTTTATTGGTCGCATTTAAAACTTATGCGTGAGTGTCCCCAAAAATTCTTATGGTCAAGGGGAAATCCTGATATTGATTTAGGTGCTGGATATGGCAAACCTAAGCCTTTACCTGAAGGCGTAGAACAAGCTAGTGAGCATTATGCTTTAATGGGTTCTGTATTAAGTAGAGTAGTAGAACTTCTTTATAATGATGAATTATGGAAAGAACCTACTTTATTAAAAGATCGTGTAGAAGAGATCGCAAGAAAAGAATTTGTTTTACAAGAACAGGGTAAATATCTTGATTGGCGCTTTATGCCAAGAGAAGAAGCTATTGCGACTTGTGTAACAGGTGCGGTCAATTATTTAAGAATAATGAAACACAATAAGTTATTAGGTCCGTATGCTAGATCAGAAGTAAAAATGGAAACATGGCTAACACCATCTATTAAAGATTTAAAGATATGTGGTATTGCAGATTTAATCTTTAGGGATAGTAATGATAAAGTACATATCCTAGATGGTAAAAATGCTGGGACTCCCGGCAAGTATGAAGATGATGATCAATTAAGATGGTATGCTTTATGTTATAGATTAGCTTATGGTGTGAATCCTGATCGTTTAGCTTTCTTTTATTTTAGATACCCACCAAATGAAAAACCTGATATTAAATTTGATGGTGATTGGAATGGTATGATTGAAGTATCATTTACAGATGATGATATTAAAAGACTTGCTAAAGAAGCTTTAGAAACACAAAAGGCAGTACAAAAGAAAAACTTTGAAGCTAATCCTGTTCCTAAGCATTGTGTAAATTGTCCTTATGAAAGTGTATGTGAACCAAGAGTAGCGCAAAAGAAACATAATTCAGCTAAAAGGGGATTAGGCAAGACGGATACAACAGACCCATTTAATAGTAATAGTTTACCTGTTGTAGATTTTGGTAAAAAATAAAGTGCAGGAATATCTTAAAATCATATAAGAATCTTTGTCATTTAAAGAAGTGAAAGGAACTGATTATGACAAATGAAGAAATTAAAGCTTTGATTGATAAAAAAACAGAGCTTGAGAGAAAAAAAGAAAGATTACTTGGTAAAATGGAAAGCGCTAAAAATACTTTATCTGAATTAGATGAAAGATTAATAGCCATGAACATTAAGCCAAGTGAACTTGAAGAAGAAATTCAAAAACTAACTGATCTTAAAGACAAGATGTTAAACACTCTAACCATAGAAGTTCAAGAAGCTGAACTATCACTCAATCGTATAGAACAAAGAATTAAGGAGATTTCACAATGAAAATTGTTGTATCTAAAAACGATCTAAAGGTTGCATTAAACCTTGCTCAAAATGTATTAGGCGCAAGTGCTGATATTACTTCTCACTTTATTTTTGAAATCGATCAAGATCAAAAAGTAAGTATTCTATCCTGTGAACCACCAAGACTATTTTCAAAGATTCCCTTAACAGGTGCAAATGTTGAAGGTGAAGGTCAATTTACTATTGATGGTAAAAGACTATTAACAGCGGTAAGCAATATTGATGATAGTGAAACTTTAACTTTTACTGAAACTCAAGGGACAGTTAAACTCGCTACTACAAAAGGCACTTTAAGTTTTTCAAGTCTTGACCCATCAACCTTCCCAAGCTGGTTATCTCAATATGGGGAATCTAAACAAGTGAAAACCTTAGCAAGTGATTTATTACATGAAGGTTTAAATGCTGTTAAGAATTTCATTTCTGTAGATGAAACTAGAAGACCTGAATTATGTCAATCAACTGTTAAAGATGGTTTGCTTTATGCAACAGATGGCTTCTCAATGTGTTTAGTACAAAATGCGGTATTTGCCGATTTTGATTTGAAAGTACATTTTAAAGATTATCCTGCTCTCTTAAAGTTCTTAAAAGCGCATACAGGATATGATGTGACTATTAATGAAACAGATAAAGCTTATTTCTTTACAAGCGATGGTTCATTATTAGGCATGATGAAGACACCATTTACTTCATTCAAGATTCCTGGCAATTATGCACAAGCTTTCTCATGGACACCTAGAAGAGTTTGGATTTTAGATAAACAAGATTTATTGAAATCTATTAACTTCTTAGGTGCTGGTGCTGATAAAGGCGATTTGATTATGACCTTTGAACATAGCGAATCTTCTTTAGGACAATTACCAACATTATCTATGGATTCATCTAATAGCAATGATGCTTTAGTGGTTAGTGTAAATCAAGCTATCCCTGAAACAGAAGCTTTAGATTTCCCAATGAAGATGTATTTTGATAGTGCAAAAGCTGAAAATAAAGGTGATGATATTGAAAAGTTTAAATTCAATTATCTCTACTTAAAGAAAGCGATTGAAAATCTAGGTAATGAAGTTGTATTAGGCACTTCAAAAGAAGGCGGTCATGGTTATATTTTATTAAGAGATAAGACTGCCTTAGATACTGAAATCGTATCTATTATTGCATGGGTTAGATAATATTATCTAGAAGCTTTTTCTAAGCTACTTACAGCAAGTAGAATAAAGCTAGAAGCTTTTTCTAAAGCATCATAAGCCTTAGATACATCACTATTTACAATTAAAGCTTCATCCATCTCATCTTTAGATGTTAAAATAAAATGAGCTTCTTCAAGCATATTCATCATTTTATCAAGATCTTTAACTACAGCTTTTACATTGGCTTTGCCTTCCATTGAAAGACGACCTGACATTAATTCAATATTTGAGCTTCTTCTTCTAAGCATGATTTTTTCTCCATAAAAAAGGATATTATTGATTATAATACTATAATATCAATAAATAAAATATTGAAAGGCATTACACATGACAAACTTAAAAACAAGAATACATACTTTAAAAGCTATTAAAGAAGATGTTCAATCTAAAATCCAAAGACTTGAGAAAGAAATTAAACAAAGAGAAGAACTTATCTTTAATATGCAAAATGCTTGTTTATTATTAGAGAAGATCAGTGAAGAAGAAGTAGAGAAAGGTATTAATACTTATATCGCATTACTAGATGAAGGATTAAAAGCTATCTTTCCTGAACAGCAAGTAGGATTAAAAGCTGAAATAGATAAAATAAGGGGTAAAGTATCGGTAAGGCTAAAGACAACATTTAAAGGCGCTGATGGTTTAGAAATAGAATCAGAAAGTTTAGATGCTTTTGGTGGTGCGGTCGCTACAATACAATCTCTTTTATTAAGAGTGGCATTGATCTTAAAGCGTGGGTTAAGACCATTATTAGTCTTAGATGAAACCTTTGCGCCTGTAGATGAGAATAGGATTCCTTTATTGGTGGATTTTTTAAAGGTGTTATGCAATAAGCTGGGGATGGATATTTTATGTGTAAGTCATAATTCTGTTTTAACAGATAATGCTGATATAGCGTATAAGATTAAACCTACTATTAATGGGGCAATTTTTGAAAAGATATGAGATTGTTTTGTATTATTAATAAACACTTTTAAAGGTGGGTTATGAAAACAGAAGGTTCTATTAAGCATAAGCTTAAACAAGTAAAATATCGAATAGTGCAAAAAGCTATTAGGACTTCTTTATCTAAAAAACCCTGTAATTGTAAGCATTCAGGTTTAGTGCGTGGCGCTAGTGGGGATGATCTATTCTATGTGTGTTTATTAGATAGCGATAAACCTAAAGAATGGGAAGGGACAATTTGCGATCAATCTGTCCCACCTAATTGTCCTTTCTTTAAAGTAGAGAAAACAAAAGAAGAAATAGAACAAGAAATAGAAGAGTTATTAAATAGTGGCGATATAGGTAAAATAGCTAGTTTATATCCTGATATTGCCGCACTACTTTGGGTTTTAGATGAAAGTAAAGAAGAAGATGAACAATAATAAAATACCATTTGAAATCGTAAAAATAGAAAATAAGAAAGCACCCCTTGTTTTAGAAGTCCCTGTGCCACCTTATTGTTATCCTATTCTTGTAGGCGGTAGTAAAAGCACTTCTTTAAAATGGATGGAAAAAGCTACTCAAAAACATACTGTTCTTTGCTGGTCTGTTAATAACTCTAATTTAGATGTTCTATCTAATGATTGCATTAAAGCTATTTATGAGAGAGCTTTAACAGATGGCTGGGATTCTTTTGCGAGTAATGAAGAAGATGCTATTAAAAAAGTTAAATCACATGGGATAGAAAAAGTTAAAAGAATAGAAAATATGATCGTCCCCCAAGAGTATGATCTATTAGGGACAATTATTGTTTTTGAAGATAAGTTTTATCCTGTTATCCATAACTCAATAAGAGCTATTTGTTTCATTAAGGAATAACCATGATCAAAAAAATCGCTACAGATGAAGTACAATTTGAAAAAGATTTAGAAGAACTTAAACAATATTGGGAAACCCTAAACCTTGTTTACTATCCTGCTCTTACTAGACTTCATTATCTAAAGCATAATAACCCCTATTTCATCTCTCAAATGATGTATGGGATTAATGTTGCTATAGATAGCATTTTAAGCGCTTATAAAACAGATAGTGAGATTTACCTATGCAAACACTGTAAGCAATTATATGTAGAAGATTTTCTATGTTTAAATGGTGATGGTAAAACCCCTTGTGAACCTATGGATGAAATTTATAACAAAGATATGACATTTGAAGATGTGTACTCAAAAAAGGATACTGAAAATGAGTGAACTTAAAGGTAAATTATTAGATAGCAAGTTTATGACTATCGCAACAAATTTAGGAAAGTTATTAGAAGTTAAGAATGAAGCTTATGGTAATGCTTTTTCTAAGATTACAGAGATTCTAAAGATTCTTTATCCTGAAGGTATTAAACCTGAACAGTATCAAGATCTAGGTTTAGTTATTAGGATTTTAGATAAGCTGTCAAGAATCGCCAAAGATAATGACCCATTAGGCGAATCCCCATTTCAAGATATTGCTGGGTATGCAATCCTAGCACAAACCATTAAGAAAAATTAGCAGATAGCATTTGTTGTAATTCAAGACTCTTATTAAGAACATTTAATATTTTGGCAAATTGAAAGATCGCATCAGTCTTTCTTTCTGTAGTGGCTTCATTTAACCTAGAAGAGAAAACTACCATTTTAGGTGCGTGTAAATTTACATAACCATCTAGGATTTCTTCTTCATCTTCTTTTCCTTTTGAGTAATAGAGATTGAATAAATCCCAAGACCAACCATCACCTTCTCTTTCTATATGAATCTCAAATATGAGATTCTTTACAGGTCTTTTTACCCATTCAATCTTCATAGTAATTGTCCATATCGCAAGAACATCACTTTTAAAATCTATCTCATGGCTTATCTTATAAGGCAAATCCCCTAGCATTGAATAATCAATAGCTGTATCAAAAAACTCTTGTACTCTCATCTGTAAATCCTTTTAAAATTTATCTTATATAGAGAGTATTATAAATAAAACAATAATGGGGATAGAATATATGAATGATAAGCTTTATGATACGCTATCCAAGTTAAGACAAATTATAGAAGTCCCAGCACCTAATTGCTGGACGCTACAATATGCTTTAAACTTAAATGTAATAGATAATATTAATACTCTCATGGCACAGCTAGATGAATCAGAAAACCTAAGAGAAATAGAAATCATCTTCGACACTGCCACGATTCAAATACAACCATCTTTAAAAGAGATAATAGAAGTAAAAAATCATATCTTTTATTTCTCTTCTTTTTTAAGTGAATTTTCTCAATATGATGTCAATTTTCATATAATAACAAAGACTCTAAACGATATTGTATTGTTTATTGATACCCATTACCTTAAAAAGGAATAAGCATTATGCAAAAATGGAAAGCTGAAAAAATTGATCAAGAACTTGTTGATCTTGTTGTTGCGAACCACCACCCTAAACTTGTTGATATTCTCAAAGAGATTCAAATTGTCTTTAAAGAAAAAGCTGGTAAAACTGGCGGTAAGTATAATTTAGGTAAATGTATCAAAGCACCTGGTATTCTTACTGTTCTTGGCGATAAGGAATATCAATTTATTCTTGAAATTGGTTATGATCTTTGGTCTAGTTTAGATCAAAAGCACCAAAAGGCTTTAATTGATCATTTACTTTGTCATATCGTTGCGGAAGAGAATGATCAAAATGGTGAAATGACATATACCATGCGTACACCTGATGTATCTTATTTCTCTGAAGAGATTGATCGTAATGGTAATTGGAAGTCTGAAGTCTATTCTTTATTTGATGAAGATCAAAAGAAGAAAGAAGAAGAAAAGAAAGCTAAAAAAGGTAAACAAACATCCCTATTAGATGATGAAGAAGAATAATAATGATCTGTTGGTTTGAAACTACTTCTAACAATGTAGAAAATTCAGTGAACTTTGTTTATCTCTTATCTTCAAAGTCTAGTCGTGGCAGTGGATTCTATATTGATAGACCTTATATAAAAACATCAATTACTTTATTCTCTGTGCGTTGCCTAGTAAAACAAAATTGGGTCAATGATCAAAATAGATACTTAGCACCTATTATAGATTGATTTAGACCCCAATCAATAAGCATCATCTCTTTTAATATATTTTTTACAAAATGGTTATTTATCATCAATATGATGCTGGTAGTGTTGACCCCATGCTCAAAAAAGCATATTTAAGAAAAAGGTCTAATTTAATCCTTTTTCTCTTCTTTTCTCTTCTTCTCTTAATTTTTGAAGTCTTCTATTGTCAGACAATTTGAGCATTTTCATACAAATTGTATGAACTATTTGATTAACATGATTTATACTGATATTTCTTTTTTGAAGACCCTCTCTTATTTCCACTTTCTTTTTATTGACTTTGTCAACAATCGTTATATCAAAGTCTAGAGTGTCAGCTAAACCATCTTTAGTATTCCAAATCACATTAAATTCGATTGTGTCTACTACAACTGTTGGTAGGATACCGGAAGATCGATGAAATGTTATATCATTTTTAGACATCATTAATGGGGGATAATAATTAGCATCTTCCATAAATGCAGCTATAATATTTTCTTCAGTAAAATTCTCAAAAACTAATTCGTTGAATTCAGGTAAAATCCCTGCTTTTTTGCCTTCAAGTCTAGCAATACGAGCTTTTAAAGAAGCGAGTCTTTGTCTAATCATTTTGATTATCCTTTTTTAAAAGTTTTGAACATTCACATTTATTTTTAATATAAATGTATTATTGAACATTCTTAACAAAGGAAGAATATGATTAATAAGCATTTAATTAAACAAATTGAATCAGCTGTAGATAATGAATCTCTTATTGAAACTGTTTATCGTAATGAATTAAGAAACCATTTAGGTGGTGAATGGTCTAAACCACATCAGTGCGATGGATTATTGACTTTAGATGATGGCTATAAAATTCTTATTGAAGCTAAAGCGGAATGCTCTTTTTTAAATAGAGAAAACATAGCATCTGTATTACAACAGGTCGTGTTTTATCTTAAACGATTTGGATGCCCCCCTGATCTTATTCTCTTAGTAGAAAAGAACACCTATGTTCTCTTCCCCACTAATATCTTTTTACATCTATTAATGAAAGTAGACATTGATTGGGAAAAAGCACCTTCAGATATGTTTAAAAAAGAAGGTAAGCTTTATCAAGAGCTGGTCGTAATAATTAAGAAGTATCTATATTTTGTTTTTCAAATAGATCAAGACCCCTTCACAGATTTAATAACTATGGTCAATGACTATAAGCAGGGATATGACAATAAAAAGTATATCTTTACTTATTACCAAGAGAGAGTCTTAAAATTGCCATTAAGCAATCTAGAGAATCTTAATTTTATAAAAGACAAAGCTGAAAACTTTAAACTCTTTTTGGCTGGTGAACTTAACTTCAAATCAGAATTACCAACACTTTTCCCCTTTGCTAGAAAATGTGATTTTGCTTATTTCAATGAGAATAGAATCTTAACCTATGCGCCATATAACTTCTCTTTATTTGATAAGTATATTGATGCTCTTTCTTTGAGTATGAAAGAACAAGAATTAAAAGAGATGTATAAATGGTGGCTTAAGAATATCTTTATGAGTAATGAAAATAAGATCGAATATAGGAATGTCTTTAAGAAAGTAATAGAAGGCGCTGGGGTATTAATTACAAAAGATAGTATAGATGGGATACCTGTAAATATTAAAGCCTATCATGAATTTTTTATGTGGTATTACAAATATCAAAGATAAAAATGAACTTGCAATAATTATAAGGTGGCAAGTGTTATATAAGTAAGTAAACAATCCAACAAACAAAACAAGGAAAAAAAGATGAATACTTACTTCTCACCTGATTACATCTCAACATCAAATAGACTTGAAACAGTTCGTAAATCCGAATGGTTGGCAAAAAAGATTCTTGCTAATAAAGGCACACTCATTGAACCTACGCCTATCAATCAAGAAGAATTGGCTGAGTTCTTAGATCAAAACTATGTGGCAAGTTTATTTAATCTTACCTTAAAGTACTCCGCTTTAGGTACAGAATGGAATAGCGACCTATTAAAATCTATTAGACATTCTAATGGTGGTGTAAGAGATGCTGTTTTATCAGCATTAAGAGATGGCGTTGCAGGTAGCTTATCAAGTGGCTTACATCATGCAGGTAAAAAGTATGGTACAGGCTTTTGCCAAGTCAATGGATTAGCAATGGGCGCTTTAATTGCTAAACAACATGGTAAAAGAGTAGGGATCTTAGATGTAGATGCACACTTTGGTGGTGGCACTTATGATATCTTAGGTGGCTTAGATATTCCTATCGCTGATTTATCTACAAGTCATTTTGATGCGTGGCGCTCTTCTAAATCAATTCATCATGTAGATTTTTGTAATGATACTGCCAGTGATACTAAGGGTTTTCTATGCTCGGATTACTTAAAGCGTGTACAAAAAGCATTAGATCATCTCAAAGCTTGTGAAGTAGACTTCATTATGCACAATGCAGGAATGGACCCATCTCTTGATGGTATTTCTATGAATACTCTCTTTAAAAGAGAAAGGATGATTGCGCAATGGTCAAAAGAAAATAATGTTAAAGTATGTTGGGTTTTAGCTGGTGGTTATTTAAGCTCTTTTATAACACCTGAAAATTTAACTGATATGCACTATATGACTTACTCAAACTTTCTAGCAATAAGCTAAAACCCCCATGTATACCTACCTATCTTCATGTAACAATCAAGCTATCGCTTTTGAAGTTAAGGAAGATTTAAAAATATGTCCCCCAACCCTTCTAATGACTTTTTATTAGGTCTATTAAACAAACTAAAACAACATCAACCTGTAAAGGAAAACACAAATGGATGATGAACAAGTAAAGAAAATCAATGCAAGATTTGATGCTCGTTATACCTACAATGGCAAATTTATTGTACTACTACCTTTTATCAATGAGAAACTAGGTGATATTCTCAAAGATGCAGAATCACCTAGTTTTAATCAAGATATTGCAAGAGCTGACTATATCGTCAATGATAATGCTTTTGTGATGTTCTCTTTGGTAAAACCTTTTCTCTTGCACTTTGAAATCTATCATAATAAGAAATCAGATAGTAAAGAATTTGACTATAGACAAATCGATGAAATGAGAACCTATTTACTCGATACCTATGCAAAGTTTAATGCTTAAGATATTAGGGGATATATAATGCAAACCTTTTTACCTTATGCAGATTTCACAGCATCAGCTAAAACACTTGATCGACAACGACTCGGAAAACAAAGAGTAGAAGCTTATCAAATCCTATTAACCAATATGAAAAGAAAAGAAACTACTAAAGGCGCATGGCTAAACCATCCCATTGTTATTATGTGGAATGGTTTTGAATATGCTCTTTGCCAATATGGTATCGCTATTTGTAATGAGTGGATTGCTAGGGGTTATAAAGACACCTTAAAAGACAAATTCCTATCTTATAAATTTGAGAATACTGGTTTACCCGCATGGCTAGGTAACGCAGAATTGCACTTAAGCCATCGATCAAAACTTATTCAAAAATTACCCACGCACTATATGCCTTTATTTGATTCTAATACACCTACTGATTTAGATTACATTTGGTTTAGATAACATACCTTATATGCTTTTTGAAAAACCTGTTCATAAGCAGTCTTATCTCTTAATATAAAAGACAAATCACTAAATCTTCTTAAAGTTAAAGTAGGATTCTTACTAATTACATAATCTATCATCTTTTTCTCTAAGCCTTCAGCTTCAGCATGGTCTAAACAAATAATAATATCAATATCTCTTAATGGTTCAAAATAATGAATCATCATCTTTTGTACTTCTTGCCAATCCAAACCACCTTTCCCACAACCTAATTTGGGAAATGCTATCGACTTAATACCTAATTCTTTATATGTATTTACAAAAGACCTTAACCCCTGATCTACCCATTCCAACCTAGAAGGGTCTTTCCAATGGTCTTTAGTAGGGAAGTTTAAGATATTCCCATATAAATAAGGTTTGCCTATTTTAACACTTCCCTTAGCACAACGATTATAATAGTCTTGAAACATATCAGGAAATCTTAATTTAAATTCTAATGCAATACCAGCACCCATAACGCCAACAGTATTAACAGCATTAACAAGAACTTGAGCTTTTACATTAAACAAACTCTTATTTGTTATGTCATACATATATCATATATCCTTTAGTCGATATCAAACCTTACTTCATCTTCTGTAATATCTGTAAAAAGATCGTAAGTCATTTTAAATAATACCCTACCATTTTTTTCACTAGGTGTTAAAGTTATTGATGCACCACAATCTATTCTTTCTATTTTCCCATTTAAACAAATCAAAGCATATCCCAAAGACTCCTTTATTTCTATCTCATATACTGGCAATGGTGGCTTTAAATTACTAGGGATATATAAGTATTCCCCCCTTTTAAGAAAATACTTCTTAATACTCTTATTAAATTTATGTTTCATCTTCTTCAAAAACCTTTCAATGAACTTGCAATAAATCTATCTCTTTAAGTGTTTATTATTTAACTTCTAAAACAAAGGATTCTAAAAAAATGAATAAATTAGAAATGTTAAAAGCCTTAAAGCAAGATCTCAAAGCTAATGGCTTCTCTTACTCTCTTGTAGGTAGCTATGCTATCAATGTAAAAATCGCTGATGTTGTCTTAACCATTGAATCTCAAAAAGATGAATATGGTAGCTTCTTAAAAGTTGAAGAAAGTGGCGATACTTTTGATATGTTCTCTTCTGAGAAAGAATTTGACAATGCGCACATACTTTCAAAAAAGATCAATACTCTTAAAAAGCAATTCCAAAGACTAGGATATTAAAAACCTTTTATTTCATTTATGAATTTGCCTTTAATATCTCTATACTATTAAAAAAGGTAGCTTAAATGAAAACATCTCTTTATATTCTTTTATCTCTTTCTCTTATTTCTTGTGGTGGCGATTCTAAAAAGAATCTTGCTGATATGTCCGCACCCCAAACTGATATTATGATTATTGATAGCATGGTTGTAGATATGATGGCTGTTGATCAAGGTCAAGAAGATCAAGGTCAATCCGATATGGCTGTTCAAGAATCTGATATGTCTTTAGATGGTGGCGCTTCAGATATGTCTATGGTAAATGATATGGTCGCTAGTGATATGACTGTTGCTGGGGATATGGCTGTTGCTACTGATATGACTACCGCCACAGATATGTAAATGCTAGATCATCCTAATAATAAAGATTATGTTCTTAATGCTGTTAAACAAGATGGTATGCTCCTACAATATGCAAATGATCTATTAAAAGATGATTACGATATCGTCTTTGAAGCAGTTAATCAAAATGCACTAGCTTATGAATACGCTAGTATAAGACTTCAATCTGATATCACTATCAAGATGTTTGCATTAAATAAAATTTTCTTAAGTAAGTATCTCTCTATTTAATATAATAATGGCATCCCTTCCCTTTACTCATAAAGGAATATGCCCATGACATACATTTATTTTAATATCTCTTTTGAAAAAGACGGTAGCCTTTACCATTACTATTTCAAACCCACTGACTATACACCTAATGGCGAACTTAAAACTGAAATCCTAAGAGATGTTTGCTCATATCTTCAAAAGTTTTCTGATTATGTCCCTGATGAATCTATTTTCTCAACGCCCCAAACAGAAGAAGTCTTATCCCCATTTTTTCTTAATTTCAATCTTAATGTTGGTGGTGGTCTATGCACTGCTTTTGAAGCTTTTGAAGAAGAAGGTGAAAGACCCCGCTTTGTACAATATGATATTGAAGAACTTCGTAAACGCTATGAAGAAGAAAGAAAAGCATTAATGCAAGAGTTTATTGCTGACCATGCTAATGATCATTTAGATGAATATTCTTCTTATTATTATGAAGATGATGATGATAAAGAAGTGCATGAAATCGACCCTAATTTTAAAGCATTACACTATAAAGCTTTTCAAGAATATTCAGAACATGATTATGATGATGAAGATGATGAATAATTAAAATCCTTTTTTGTTAAGAAACTTTTGCACTATATCTAATTCTAAATACTCTATCGCTGGTATATATTTTCTTCTTGCACGACATTTATGCACCTTAACAATATGCTTCTTAATCTGATTCTTTATAGAAACATAATTTATACAATATGGACATAGATACAGGTTCTTTATCCACTTTTCTTTTGTCTTGGGTAATCTTCCTATAATCCATAAAGCCTTATCTTCTAATTCATCATAATGCTCTTGCTTTAAACACTTCTCTTCTACACCATTATTATACCATATCCGACCTAACTTTTGCCTTCTTGCTTTTTCTTTAACTTCAGGTTTATTGGCTGATATCTTCTTATTTAATCTATCTTCTTTTGTTAAATGCTTCCCCTTATTCCATATTTTCTTAACACCTGTTTCAATACTTTTTCTTACTACTAAACTCATTTTTAATCGGTGTTCTTCTGTTCTCACATAAGGCATTATATTTGATAACTTCCTATTAACACATCTGACCCCATGCTCTTCCCACATAGAACATATTAAATTATATTCATGGTTGATCTTTTCCCCAGCATTATTTATATATACTATCCCTTCAGGATGGTAGCTTAATACTTCCCATTCATATTCCCAAAGATTCTTAATATCTTTAAATAAATCATGCGTACTTGAACCTTTATACTTTTGAGCATCAGTTAAGCTTTTAGCTGTTTTTCTTCCTACATAGATAAGCCCTGTTTCTATATGGGTTATCTTATATAGGAATCTTAATTTCCCATCTTCTGATTTATGTGTTTCAAAATCTTCCTTTGAGATTTTAAATGTCTTTCCTTTTCCCATACTGCCTTCTTATTCTTTATTTTTTTTACTTACACTTTCTTTACCTTTATAGATACAAAATTCATCCATCCCCGCACTAAGTCTTTTACCCTTTAAAATAAAGAATACATACGCCTTTTATTACAATATTCCCCTACCACTAAATTATTATCTTGTAATGCTCTTTTAGGTTCTTCTTCCCACACATAACCTATCTGCCACTCACCACTCTCTA
>JACCDX010970761.1_pt1 | contig 18565 bp, 13 predicted proteins | sample 7449681 | NCBI WGS metagenome assembly JACCDX01 (sample SAMN15323450, study PRJNA562643) | freshwater metagenome | isolation source: river surface water | place: USA:Blue River Watershed | collected 2017-08-18
CCCACCCGAATCCGTCCCGCATAGACGGATGAGTTGTCGCCTTGGTTCACCTTCTGAAGAAGCAATTTCAGACAAGACTTATCAAATTTAGGCCGAACTCAGACAAGCCCAAAGCCGACGGATATCCCAAGGGCACCCCTTAACGATGCTCGCGCCGAACAAGGGTTCAGGGCGTACTATCGGAACTGGGACCAGATGGAGGAAACGTACCGTTTATTAAGCCAGAAACTGCGTTTGAAACCGGGATAACGCCTACGATCATGAGGTCGCACATGGACCGCATAGGTCTCTGCCTCGCGCGGGAGCTCTTCCAGCCTCCGGGAGCGGATAAGGCGAACCGTGTCCTCCCAGACCTCCTTGGTAAGGTCTAGGTGGTCTTCGGGCATGGACCAGAACACCGCCCGGTCGAAGACCGGAGGATTGCCATCCTTGTAGTCACGCAAGAAGACGAAAAGGAACCTTTTGACCAAATCCTGATACAGGGACGATTCCTCCCACTCGTCTTCAGCTGCGACCTGGTCGTATTCAAAGGCAGGAAATGACACTGATTCAGCGGCCTGTCCGTTCTTCAAGATTCGGACGACCTTGACCGTCAGTCCGCTTTTACGGAAATCAGAAAGGCTGCCGATAGGAGTGAACTGATCGCCTGAAGCCAAAGCATTCACGAATTTGTTCATCCGGAGCGAATGGACGCTCTTGCCGCCGAATTTACCTTCCAAGCGGAGTTTTGCTTCAATCTCCATGGTTGAAGAGCCGCGATAGCGCTTCGCTGCTTCGGCGACAATCAGTTCGATATTTTTTTTGGATTTCATGCCATAAGTAAAAGGCTCGGAAACGACTCCGGTTGACTGGCTTTTGGGCTTATCACCGGAGAGTTGACGGAAAATTTGGGTTACAAAAGCCTGCTTCAGAGCGAAGGCGCGTGGCTTAGCAAGTTGACTGCCATAACCCTGGCGAACTCGTACGGTCGAATCAGAACTCTTGGTACAAGCCCCAAGCATCGGAGTCAGTCCCTCCGAAAGTTCGTGCGCCCTGCCCTGCTTTACGTATTCACGGATGACTTCCCAGTCCTGCTTGAATGAGAGGATATCCTCAGGCTCAGGCACCCAGAGTCCAGCCAGACGGATTCGTGCATCTAGCAACTCTGCCGATTCTGTATACTTGGCATAATCATAAAACACCAGGAGGATGCTGGTGAGTTTCCTGAACGCATGGCTTTCTTCTGCCGACTCATCGACGACACAGGGAATCGACGAGGCCGCATTGCCCCCATAGTTGATCATGCAGATGACCAAGCGTTCCTTGGCCCGATAGCCATCCTCGCCGTCCGGCAGTAGTCCCGTGCACTTCAGCTCAGCCCAGCCCAAGTCCGGCTTAGCGGAAGAATTCGGGCGATAATAAAAGTGCCCTGCTTCGATCGCGTTCCCCAGGGCTCCCTTGCCGCCGGAAGCAAGGATAGCGTTGACCGCTTCAAGCACCTTAGGCTGGTGGGCGATCGGAACGCACAGATGGATGGCCTGTCGAAGCGAACCGGCCTCTTTCAGTTTACGCGCATGGCTAAGGCAGGACTCCCTGTCATCGGGGTCATACGGCAGCGGGTCGAAAAGAAAGTCGCCAGGCACATAAGCTTCTTATGAAAACCTTGGCCGACCCCGCCAGAGTAATAAGTGCCTTATGACACCAAGGCCTTGAGGATACGCTCGACGACCCCGACCACCAGGGCGTTACCCATGAAGAATGCCCGGCGGCCATCGGAGATCCTCAGTTGCTCGCAGGCCTTGGAATGCGCCTCAGAGAAGCCATTCATCGCCTCCAGCTCCCTAGGAAACAGGCGACGAAGCTGACCTTCCTTGGCGCAATTATGGGACAGCTTCTTGCCGGCATTGGCGCAGTCATCGCAGATAACATGCTTGAAGCGGGATACTGAGGCACCGCCTTCTGACGTGATGATTGTACGCCCGGCAGCGTCAAGCGGATCTGGGAAGGCCATGCCCCCTTCCTTGTAACCATATGCAAAGCTGGCTCCAGAAACCGTATCACGATCGAGTGTCAGCTCTACCTCGCCGATTTTCACAATTTCGGACGGGTTCTCCTTTAGAAGGGCTTTTATGGCCTGTCGTACCTTAGAAACTAAGCTCTTACGAAATGTCGCCTGATGAACCTTATCCTTGATGGCCAGGAGGGAGATTGCCCGGTCAGCCATGATGCTCAAGACATATGCTTCGAGTTCCCGTCGCTTGGTCTTGTTTGCCAAAACAAAGCGAGCCTCCTTACGAGTGATCAGGTTAGGACGAAGTGGCTTTGCCCGTTTCCGCATCAGGAAAGCTACCTTGAAGTTCAGCTCCTCCCGCGCGATACTAACCATCTCCTCATGACCATCGAAAGAAACGGTCGTTTCAAAGTTCAGTGCGAGCAACTCAGGCAACTTCTTGGCGGCCTCGGCTAGCTCAAGTTTCTTTACCTTACCTTTACCCTTAACCTGAGCTTTAAGGAAAGCGATAAGGGCGGCCTGCTTACGGCGAGGCTCATTCTTACGACCTTTGGCATACGCCCAAAGCCCTACATCGGCAGACGGAATACTGAATTTTCCAGGAGATGCGGGGTAAAAATCATCCTTAGGCTTTACAATCAAGTTTCGAAGGAAGGTGGGACTGCGCTCCATCACGGCCGTAACCTTCAAAGTTTGGACTCCGCCATTCAGCATATAGCCGGCTGAAAGAAATGGCGATTCTTCTTCCTTATAACGGTCCTTCACATCGACGTCGGACTCAAACTTGTTCAGGTCATAAACTTCGGGCAATAGTTCGCCAGCCGAGATACATTTAAGAGACCGTGCTAAGACACCCTGCATGAGAAGCACTTTTAAGGGCTCATCCGCCGATGCCTTAAGTGCCTCACCTTGGGAAGTCTTCAGCTTATAAGCCAAGATGAAGATACGCCGACGCTTCTGAGGGAATCCGTATTCCCCAGCGTTGACGACGCGCCATTCGACGGCGTAGCCCAGCTCTTGGAATCCCTTGAGGATGACCGCGAAGTCACGCCCACGATTATTTGCCGGCGAATTGATCAGTCGATCGACATTTTCGAGCAACACGTAGTCAGGCTTACGCACGTCGAGAAGTCGCTCGATGCTCCACCACAGAACCCCCTTAGGACCTCTCAGGCCTTTAGAAACGTTCTTAGGCTTGGCCACAGAGTAATCTTGGCAAGGAAAGCCACCCACTAACATATCAATAGGCGGGACAACTTTCTTTATGGATTCTTCATCTTCGTCCGTAACCTTATGGATGTCGTCGGCAAAGTGGCCTTTTTCCTTGAACTTGGCGATGTAGACGCGGTTGGCGAACTGGTCTTCCCCTCTCTTGGAGGATTCCGAAGGCTCCCACTGGTTTGACCAGACCACCCTGAAACACTCGGTACCCTGCTGGGCGTTGAGAGCGATCATAGCTTCACGGAAACCACCAACCCCCGCAAAGAGTTCAGCGACCTTCAAAGGTGACGACTTGTTAGCCATACGACGATACTGAGGTAACCAGATTGGGGATCAAGAAGAAAGAACCAACTTGGAAACATTATCACCAACCCCCGGCAAGGAATCCACATCAGACATCCTCAATCACGCCTACAATTCGCACACCACGGGCATGGCCTTTAAGTCTGAAAGATTTAGGCGGACCAAGGCCCACGACCAACAACGGGGCCCTTAACAGATCATGCATAACTTTGATAGTTTGGATATAGCGATCGTAGGTGCAGCAGGATCTGTCAAAGTTACCGGCCTTCTTGAGGTCAGCCTGCATGACCACCAGAATGCCGATGGTAGCATCGATATCCTTCGGGACAGTCGTACGCTCACAGGCTAGGGCCAATTTAGTCAAAACCCAGGCAGCCGCCTCTGAATGATTAAAGGCTACCTCAACGGCAAAGGTACAGCCCTTCTGGCGAACACGCGAGTCGGGTGGTCGCTTCACGAAGTCGAGCTTCCAGCCACTGGGTTCCAATCCAGCCTTGTCCTTAGAAAAAAGCTTAGGCTCCAAGTCCCAACCTAATGCACCCAGCTTCTTACGAAGCACCTCGTTGATGGCATGAGAGAGGCTTTTCTGACCCTCCTTCCTCTTGCCCTCACGCCGGGCGCCTAAGGCCTTGAATGCCGTCTTCAAATCATGATCGCTGACCGTGGAGATAGCTTCCTGAAAAACCTCCCAGTCCTTCTGGAAATTGATGCTTTCAGCAATTTCCTGCGCATTGCGGTGGCTATATACCTGGAAGTCCATGGCAGCCATTTTCCTAAATTTAATATATCAGTCAAACCTCCCGGCACGCCCAAGATGATAACCAGGACGGGCATCCATGCCCATATTCTTAATAATTTCACTTAACAGCTTACATGACTTGCATAGACATGGATGACCCCATGAAACACCCGCCCTCTTCGACCGTCGGACGCAAATACTGGCTGGCCAAGGCTTGGACACATCCTAACCAGCTTTGCCCATCCCCAGAAGTCCATCTGGCTAACGGAAATTACAGCTTCTCACCCGCTGACTTTGACCCGCGCCCCCTCACCCTCGAAGGCTCCCGGAAAGCAGGAAGGGCCACCACGCTCTTCCTTCCCTATGGCGCCCTGTTCGGCGCACAAGTTTGGCGGATGGCACACGAGGCAAACATCGGCGACGTCATCTTCCTGGAGTCCGAAAACCGCCACTTGCACGCCTGGGGTACGGTCACATCCCGCTACGAGCGACGCAGCGGTAAATACACCCGGGCGAGCCTCATCAAGGAGGGACTCCACAACATTGGAGTCGAGTGGCACCGAATTACCAGCGGAAAGGATGCTTTCCGAATCGGCAAAGGAGATAACCTGCTGTTCAGGGAAATCACCAACCGAGACCAGCTGTTACCGATCCTGCTCAAGTTTGTCGATGGCCCCCTGCCCACCGGCAGCCGGCAAGGCGGCGATGACGCCCCTCAGGACATAGAATACACCGAAGGCGGCAAGGTTCTCCGCACCCACCTTAGAACTGAGCGTGATGGGAATGCGGCCAGATTGGCCAAGGATCTTGCCCGCAAGGGGTCCAAGACAGGTAAGATCAGCTGTGAGGCCTGCCGATGTGTCCCTGAAGACGACTACCGCGGCCTCGACCTGATCGAAGCACATCACCGAGTCCCTCTGTCGCGCGGAGTCCGCGAAACCAAGCCCGAAGACTTCGCTATGCTTTGCCCTTGTTGCCACAGAGCCGTACATAAGATTATCAATACGGGGAAAAATCCAGAAGACGCATTGCAACTAGTAAAGCATTTCGCGTGATTTAAAGTTCTCATAGCCGCGCAGAATTAAACACGAATTACATCACCAGAAGAGTAAGAGAATCAATCAAAACGAACTAAACTCCTCGACATGTACGAACCCGACATAAAAATCCACGAATTATTAGCTAAAGCGAAAGTGTCGAATTCGACACCTCCCAAAGTCAAGGTGCGCACACTACTTGGTTATTTTAACGTTAAATCCAGGAAGCCACATGTAGTTAATTCTATCAGGCAATTCCTAAAGGAAAACGGCCTGAGGACTGAGCCTGACTTTGAAGCTACGCCCAACATGGACATAAGGGTAAGCATATGCGTAATTCCTCCCCCGGCACCAAGCCCTAAAGCCCCAACAGAGCAAAGAGAAACAATCAGGTTCCCAGTAGGGATGCTAAAAGCTGCTAATCGGAAAAAAGAAGACCTCGTCCTGATTGACTCACGCAGCAAGCCGGGAGCTAAAGATGACGGCGAAAAAAGGTTAGAGGAATGCCTAAATTTGATGCTCTCCAAGCAAGCCGGCCACTTGATTATTGGCTCAGAATATTCACCGCGAGGCATAATCACCTGGGAAAGCTACATGAAGAAGAGACTCCCGTCACCAGAAGCCTCTCTTTCACCCGAAGATGTGATGATCAAGAACCCAAAAGTAATGGATTACTACGACTCTATCCTTGATGCGGTAGATTACGTCGCCCAACAGGGCTTCGTCGTAATTAAAAAGGGTAACTCAATAACCGGAGTTGTGACATCCAAAGACATAGCAAGCGAATTCACCCCCAGATCAAAGCCGTTCTACTGGATCTGCTTCATTGAGCATGGACTGCGTAAAATCCTCGAGGGCGCCACGCCGGAACTGACCCATGAAGATTATCTAGCAGCTATACTCAACGATAAGGACACCCGAAAAAACCGTGAAAGACTCGGAGCTAATGACCTCACCCTCGGGGAAACCATTAAGATGCTTTCAGATCATAAGACGAAGTTTCCATACACATCTTCAGGGACCCTAGCATCGCTCATAAGCCAACTTGAAGACGTTAATAAACTTCGAAACGACATATTCCATTTCCGGATAGACCCAGTCGACCAAGACGAACTAAGCACGCTCGAGAAGTGCATGAATTATGTAAACGACATTACCTTCAAGATTCCCTGAGCTTACGTTAAATTATGCACGAACAGAACGAAGATTTAGGCCACGAAAAAAACAGCAGTAATAAAACGCCTTCAAATGAAGAATGGGACATCGTCAGTGATCCGTTCGAACGTCCCAGAATCTACCGTCATAAAGTACCGCTCATCAAATCAGAGAGGGACGGAAAAGGGGTTTACCTTTTTGTAATTGATCAACCCGGGCTTACTCCAATTGTCATGCACGACATAGAGGAAAGCATCTCCGTTAATTTCAAACTTACCATCCTAGTAGACGGAGAACCTATCGAAATCAGCAACGCGGGATTCCTCTACCCCTTACTATTCAGCAAGGAAGGTTTTCTAAATATGCCACCTCAAGGAAAGGAGTGGCTTTTAACAAGAAACACCATGAAGAACCTAGGGGCCATTGCTGAAAACGCTCAAGATATACCGTTTAGACTTAAAGACATAGAATCGGAAGCGCCAACCAATGGAACACTATTACCTTTAACGCCAATAACTCTGAGAGGAACAATATGTGGCTCTTCATTAAGAGCACTACGAGATGCCATCTCCTTAGCCAAGCATCTCAATAATCTATAAAGATACAACGTGAAGTCCTACGAGGAGATGCTCGCCCCTGCGGCGTTGAAGCTCATGCAGGAGAAGCTACGGACGATGGGCATCGAGGAATTCACCAAAGACCCTCGGATCAACAGAATGTTCAGCCGATATAGGAAAGAGACTGGCGGAACATTGCTGGATCTCATGGAGCGAAAGATGAGGATGAGTCTGCCTAATTGGAACCCCACATCGGAAGGACGCTTCCAGGATGCACTCGAAATGCTACTGCGCAGAATCGACGCGCACCTGACCATGCCGGAGAAGAACGAAGTCCACAGCCAACTGCCTTCGTTGACGCCGGAGCTTGCCGACAGCCTTAGACGCATCGGGATGGACCAAATAACTCCAATCGTGAGGCTGAACAACTGCTACAACTCATCGGGCGCACTCAGTCTTTACGAGTTCGCTTACAGGACAGACAGAGTAAGGGTCAGGGGCTGGGGCATGAAATCTGAACGTCAGTTCATCGAAGCACTCAATGAATACGTGTCAATGGGGGCACCATCCGCACTCACAACGGAAGAGCAACCTGCCAAGCTAGGACTAGAGCAAGACATGTCCGCATTCATTGAACTCAGCGATGAGTCACTTAACTTTTTTTACCAACGTTTTTTCGATGAAATACAGAAAGCTGTCCGCGACCAGGGACGCGAAAGCCTGATCGTCTCTCAGATTACCGCTGAGTTAGGCCTAGCGTGGCCGTTCAAGCATCGCCATAAACAGCTGAAAGACTTTCTGTTCAAAGATAAGTCATCCCTGTTCCACACGCCGAGGATAGGCAAAAAGAAATACCGCCAGATTATCCTTAGCCTTATCTGGGCGGCGAAGGGCGCCACGCGCAACATGGATAAATTCAGTGAGATGTCCCCGGACGAACTCATGGATGCCAGCCCCCTTTCAGCTAACGAAAAGCAGGCCCTGACGCTTAGATTCCTCGGAGAGGAGCCAAGGACCCTGGAAGAGGCCGGCCGGATCATGAACGTTACGCGCGAACGTGTCCGGCAGCACCAGAAGACTGCTGAAACCAAACTACGCACCTTGGGCATCAATCAGTTCGCGAGGGATTGGTTGCGCCGGAACTCATCTAAGGTCTGGGCGATGCTGAGCGACGACGATGGCGCCACCGTAGACCCAGGCAGTCTCAAGGGCGGGGTGCGCAGGTGCGTCCCTGGCGAAGTCCTGCTGGCGACAGTCTTAGCTGGGTGGAGCTTGGACGACGTCCTAAGCCTGGAAGGTGATCCGGTCGACGACTGGTGGGTGAAGAAGGCTAAGGCTTGAAGCCTGCCTTCACGGCAGATTCCCAGAGGGATACAGCCCATTTCAACTGAGGCGCCGTGAAGTCCAATTTCTTCCGAATGATGACGGAGACTCCCTTCATGAACCTACGGGACTTTGGGTCATATTCATCACGGTCAAGCGACCACTTAACCATCTCGAGCCACGCATCGGCATTACACATCTCCTCAGGCAGTTCCCTCGCGCCGGACTTGGGCTTACCCGAACTGCCTGCGGCGGTTTTTTTTGCAGCTGCTCCAGAAGCCTTCAGGCCATCCGCTTCGCCAAGTTCGATTGAGATGCTCTTTCCTGCGAAGGTCTCCCAACAACGATCCTTCTTGGCCCATTCTGTGACATTCTGAGCACCGGTGGTGGCAATGATGTGCTCGTAAGCGCGCTTAGCCAGAACCGTGAGAACCTTCTTCATGTTATCAGTGACTCCTTGGTTCTTCCAGATCTGCTGGAAATCCAAACGTGTGCCGTACTTGGAGTAGAGATAGGCCAAGCCGTAAGCCACCACGTTAGCCTTATAACCGCCTTGTTTGAGCCCCTTGACCACATTCTCCATGCTCCGGACTAGGATGAGCCTGCCTACGATCTCCTTGAACGTATCCTCGTCCACCTTGGGATTCTTTTCGGAGATCTCCTCCATGAAATGGACAAAGTTCTTCTCACCACCCTTGCTGACGACATGAGGTTCGCACCAGAAAGTGACTTCGGACTTACCTAGATCCACCTTGGTGAACATCTGCTCAGGCGGATTCTGACGAAGCCAAGCAACTCCAGGATGATTGCCACGGTCGATCATGTAAGCACCGCGCGCTCTTTCGTAATACCAACGCGTCGGAGCTGAACCATCGCCCTTCACAGGAGTATAGACGGAGCGAGACAGCTTCTCCAGTTCGACGTGGTAGGGCTGATTGGCGCTGAGGTCAGTCACCTTGACCGCATTCTGGCTATTGGAGTACCTGGAGATAGCCGACACGAGTTCGGCCATGGTCTGGGACGAGAGCGGCACTGTCAGCTTGAACTGCACTTGCAGGCCCGACACATCCCTGCCCTCCTTCTTGAACGCGTGGAAAATCGACCCTGTGGTCTGGGCGCCGTTAACGATCTGGAGTTCAGTGATTCGCTCAATCTGGCATTGTCCGGATTTATTCAGGCCGCTGATCTCGACGGCCTTTGCGGTAAGCGACAGCCCGTTATTATACGCAAGAAAACGACCAGGTGAATCCTTGATAGTGCCCTGGATGCCCGCATTGACCTTGCCGCGTGCCTGGAGGTACATGCGGACATTCTGTTCAATCAGGCGGGACGAATGCTTGGCATACATGTCAGCCAGGACAGACCCGCTGATGAAACCTACGTAACAAATGTACCCCCCCTTCGGCTCGAGCATTTTCATGGCAGGCAGCGCGCCCCCGTGCTCCTGCTTGAAGTCAATGACGATTTCTTCCCGCTCGGAACCTGAGATCATCTGCTTGTGCAGACGTTCGATGTCCCAGAATTGAGGAGAAAAAGTAAGGCCTTCGATCTCTTCGGGATATAAGCTTATGCGGTCGCACTCGCCGTCGGTGAACACAAAGACGCTGACAACGGTGATGGAGTTGCGGGCGTCATGAATAGCCTTGGCAGCGGCATGAGGAGCCAAGGCTTCATCTAGTTCGTCGTAGAAGGGCGTAACCGTCTTGGCGACGGCGCGCTTGTAGAAACGATATGCCTTATCGATCGCTGACTTTACGTCGGTACTGCTCACCTTGGCTCCGACGACATCGGCTTTCACGACGCTGAAGAGGTGCAACTCCGAGTGGTCATCCGAGAGATAATAGCCATTGATGGAAATCTCGCCTTGGCCAGGAACGGACTCGGCGAAATAAGAACAAGGCTCGAAGTCCAACAGGCCGATCTCGGCGTCCTTGAGGTACTCGAAGAACAACTGCGCGACGGCAGCGCAGTGGAAAGCCTCAGGGGCGTCCCCGGCGACGTTCATCTTGTCGACTTCAAGCTGAACCTGGGACTCAAAACTGGCGATGAACTGTTCCTTTTTCATTTGCGGACGCTGAGAGAATCCAGGACGGCGACTTCTGAAGCCAAGAATGGCTCGCAGGAGCCGGCGTCGACCTCATAAGAGACCTTACCCAACCCGGCGGGCAGCTGACTCTCAATGATTCGTGGGAAACCCTCTTTAACCTCATAGACGAAACGCTCACGGATGGCGTATTCCTCGCCCAAATAGTGCGACTCGTGGTGATCGTGATAGCCGACACGGGTAAGCAGGTTGTTGAAATCGAGAAGCACCAAAGGATGGGACTGCAGCTGGGTTCGTAGCTGAAAAACAGCCCTGGGAAGGGTCACGCCCTGAGCGGGCTTCTCGTCGACCGAGAAACGGATCAAAAATAGGCGGTTCAGGTTGCGCGTCTCCAGTTGCCGCTCGCTGGAAATCTTGATGCGTTGAGGCAAAGAAGAACGGGTAGCCTTGACTTCGATGGCACAGCCTTCGGCTTGGAAATCCTGGGGGGCGGCCTTGGGACCGGTCCATGCCTTGATGGCGGCCTCTGGACCGAGCGTACGGACCAGCCAATTCTTGAGGACCTCAAGCTCGGCGAAGAGGCCGACACGGGCTTCAGGCCCTAGAGGACCGCCGTTACTGGCGAAGAGATTCTGGAGCTTAAGGATCGAGGTAATGATCGCCTCGGCAGCTTGGCGCTCCCCTACTCCCTTGGGTGCCTCATGTGCGACAAGGAGCAGCACCGCTTCGGCAATCTTCGCCAAATCGGTGCCATATGCATCTACTACCGAGATGGCGATATAGTCGACGCCGTTGAAATGAACCGACTTGGCCTCGAAACCTCGAAGCGTGGGAAGCTTACCACCCTTAGGTTGGTTAGCCGGCGAGCAGCAGACCAGCAAGTGCGCCTTAAGGTCGTCTGACGACACCGCGCAGACGGTAAGACATTCAGGGTCTTGAGAAGAGTTACGGATGATGAACCCGGAGCTGATGCCTTGGGTTCGGATTTCATCCCGGAGGGTTTCGTACATGTTCATCGGTTAGTCCCGGAGCTCAGAGGTAGTAAGTTCACCCTCTTCATAATAGCCTTCGTCGATATCCGCGATGCCGAGCATTTCGCGTTCGAAGATCGCGTTGGTAACGTATTCGACAGCTGCGACGTTGTCTGAAGCGGCAAAACTGATCGCAACTCCTACCACCGGGGCGGGGACATCGTAATCTTTTTCACCGTCAGTTGGGATGAATGGGTAAATGACGAGCAAGGCCTCGTTTTCGGCGCGAACCAAGCGACAGTCCGAACCGTTGGCACGTTCGGGAAGCTTTTCACCTTCCTTGAAACGGGAATGAGTCAAAGCCAACGCAAGGTCGCCACGGGTCCGTCCCACATGCTTGTCAATAAGATCGTGGTGGGCATCTAATCCCTTCTTTCCCTTCAGTGAAAGCGCCACCTCTGGCGTGATGACATCCAGGTCGATATCAAACGAGTGGTCACCTGGGTTGATAATGTTGTGCTTATTTGGCGAGAAGTCTTCGGGGTCGAAGGTATCGCCATCAATTCGTCGACGAAGCGGGGCCAAGGACCTTCCCGCCGCCACGAACTTATGCGCCTCCGGAGCACGCCGTGGATCGGTAGAAGCACAGACTACGGTCCACTTCTCCGCATACCTAGTATTCTCAGTCCTTTGCTTATCCAAGAACGAGAGGATCGCCTGCTTCGTAAAGTGATTGGTCCGGTAGGGGATCGAAAGAGTTGAGATGAAATCACGCACAGCCTTCATGCCGAGATCCCGCTTCATGAGATATTTACCTTGGGGAGTCCAACCAGGGGTCGCTGATATGAAATCCTGTAGGGCGGAGAAGTTTCCGCCAATCGCCGAACGTTCGAACTTGTTGGTCTGAATGAGCTGGAAAGCGAAACTCAAGGTTCGCTTAGTTCCGCTACGCATCTTGGAAAGCGCAGTGATCCGGAGTCCATGCGGATGGCTGCGAACCTTAAGTCCGTATTCGATCGGAGTCTGCTTGGCGGCGAACATCTTGACGAACTCCATGCGGAGCTCACGGTCCGCCAAGGCGATGTGCTTGTACCATTCGATGAGCTGTCCGGAAGTATAGATACGGCATACGTCGACGTAGCCATCTTTGTATCCGAACCAACGCCCCATCTGCATGAGCGTGTCGTACATCTTGGAGGTACGGAGGAAGTAGCTGACCGAAAGCGACTCCAAGGTGAGACCTCGGGAGAGTTTGTCCCCGCCGATGGCAATCACACTGAGTCCATTCTCGCGATGCTTGTCATAGTCGAGGAACTCACCGCTCTTTCCGTGGATGTTGCGTACGTCGATCTTTAGTAAGACATGGTGCAGCTCACCATGAACCTCGTCCCAGGTGACGGGAATTCCCCTGTCAGCCAAAGGCATTTTTTCAAAGGTCTTGGCGAAATCTCCATCCCAGACGTCCTTGAACTCGGCGAGCACCGACTTTGAGCCCGTACGGACGCCGGCCTCGAGGCGATCTTTCTCAGCCTTAAGCAGGGCATGATAGCGGTTCATCACTTCGGTGAACCTGGACAGGTGCACGAGCATGGAGTCGTGCTTGGACATGCTTGTCGTACGTCGACGCACGTTACGGACCGCGCATGTGATCACAAAAGCCTTAATGGCCGTCTTCAAGGAATCAGGCAGCGCCTCGGGCACGAAATCGATCTTATGCTTGGGAGGCACAAAAGCCTCGAATTCCTCGTCGATAACATCGAGGTTTCGGACAATCGGAAGGCCGTCGACGCCTTCGATGCCGGTATCGGGATCATCATCGCTACCGAAGACCTTAGCGACACCCACGTAGTTATCCGGAGCCGGGATATTGACGATGAAGTTGCGGGGGAAGATGTTCTCAGCATCGTCTGAATCGGAAAACAGATTGGCGTAGGGCGTCGCCGTATAGCCGACATAACTAGACTGCTGGAAGACCGTGAGCAGTTCCACCATTGCGTTATTGATAGCCGTACGGTCGGTCTTACTGGTGTTGATACTCGCGTGGTCAGCCTCGTCATCGATGAGCAGCATCGGACAACCCGAAATCCACTTCTCATCCCCATCCTCACGGCCTGGCCTACGCAAATCAGCAGGCTTAGGCGACCCAGCCACACGCATCACCCACTTCCTGAGGTTTTTGAGAATCGAAGCGTGCTTCTTAACGACCAAAATGACCGGGTCGCTCCCGATAGCGACATTCTGCCCCTGCAATGCTTTCGCACTAAAATCCCGGTCATAAGTAGTAAGCTGTTGTACCACGGGGGCAGAGCCAAAAGCCCCCACGCCGAACAACATACCCGTGGCGGCGTCCGCACGCGTGTCTCGGCCGACGACCCCGGAATCGATGCGACCCTGGGTCTGAGTTCGTAGATTATCATGAATACCGGCGACGACGACGATGAGCTTATATCCGGCATCGACGGCCTTGTTGATCAAACCGCAATAGTTGGCGGTCTTGCCTGACTGAACGCTACCAACGACCAGTCCGCGTACCGTCCACATACCCTGCCGCTGAGGATCCTCCAAGAGACCAAGAATCTGATCCGTTACTGTGTTAACTTTAGCCACGACAGGATCCGGCATGCCGTCTTCATCCAGCATCAGTTGGCGGTAGCGATTCCAGTGAGACCAATCGATATCCGGACGACGCTTATAAAGCCATTCGATGTGCGACTTGTGGTCACCCGTGAGCACCAAGGAATCCCCGACCAATCGGGAGTAACTATGGAAAAGGTAGGCCACTACCGACTTCTTAACCTTTTCGTCAATCAAAGCGGCCGCGTCAGGGTCGCCCAGCTCGAGCATCTGAATGGCCTTCTCGACCGCGGAGATGACCTCCGGCTCAGTCGGTACTTTGATTTCGCGGCCTTTCAGAAGCCTATCCAACACCACGCGGGCGTTGGTCTTAAGGGCAGGAGTAGGATCATTTTCCATGATTAGAGTTGAGCGATGGTTTCGGGGAAGTGGCTAAAGGGGTATGTCTTGTGGAGCATGTCTTTGGCCTCGGCATCATCGTCGCACATCGAACGATAAACCGCGAAGGCCTCGCGGAATTTCTTGAGGCGCACCTCATCGGTATCCCCTTCGAAGGCGCCGGCGACGGAATCAGGCTTGTTGCTGTTGGCCAGGCCAATGTCTGCGGTCGGCAAAGTCTGCTCGAGAAGATCCATCAGGAGGTCCAAGGCCTTCTTGTCTTTCACGCTATCGCGGACCCGCTTGTAGAGGTGGTGCTGCTTGTTGACCAGGAAGTAGGTCAGTCCACCCTCGGCCTTCTCCATCTTGGTCCAGGCGAACTCGATGTCGCCTTCCACGGTCGAGGCGAGCGCCTTACGACCACGATGCCGATAGATCATGTAGGCGCGTTCACGGAGGGCTTCGGCGGCCTTCTTGAGCCGGTCCTTCACGCCGTCCGGCAAGGAGACGTTGGTCTTGGTCACGCTGACGCCAAGGTCTAGGTCGAGGCTGTTAGGGACCTCCACGGCGATACGGGCGAGCTTATAGTGGTCGGCAGGTCGGAGCATGCCCAGCCAGCCTCCGGCGACGATGATTCGGTCGCGTCGGTAGACATAGAAGCCCTGCTGGGCATACCAGCCGGCCGGACCTCCGACGGACTCAGCCACCTGCTGCGAAAGACGCTTCGGATGCGGCATGATACCGCAGATGACCTTGATGACCTCACCCTTGTACTTGAAGCTTTCCGCGGGAACGAGCTCGGGAGCTGGCCGAGAAGAAAGGGGATTCCAGGCAGGCACCTTGACCTTGCCCACGCCGATCGAGACGTTGCCCTTCTCGATAAAACGGTGAAAGACCATACCGAGGTGGTTGAGGGCCTCGTTGAAGCTGGCGTTGAAAGAGGTTTCGGAGCGTGTGTTTCCATCGATGCCACCCGAAAGAAGCGTGTCCATCTTCTCCCAGACGACGACGGTGCCGGACTCACGCTTCTGGAGCTCATCGCATAGGCCGTCGACGAGCGGACCTTCTCCGCGGGAGAGAATCCAACGATCGCGCTCCGAAATGACGTCGACATCCCAGCAGCGAGCCACGACGTTCGACCCCTTGGCCTTGGTGATGACGGTAACCTTCCGGCAGGCCCAGATCGAGGCCGTCTTAAGTCCGAGACCGAAGCGCCCAAGATCTTTGGCCGCACGCGTCTCCCTAGGGCTCTTGCTGCCGAAACGCATGGCGTTGGTCAGCTCCTCCTCCGTCATGCCTAGGCCGTCATCTGAGACCGCCAAGGTCGACGTTGCGCCGGACCAGTTCACCCTAATGTCGATGTTCTTGGCCTCAGCGGTGATGCTGTTGTCGATCAGATCGGCCAACGCGGACGGCAGCCCGTAATCGAAGGCGCGGAGGCTCTCGACACTGGCTTTGGCGGAAGGGGGCAGCTCCTGCTCGGACATCCCTGCGTTATGCCCTGACCGACCCTAAGCCGCCAACCTAAACCTTATTTTTCTTATAAAAATTATCCACGGAGCGCCGCCCAGACCCGCTGGCCGATCTGATAGGCCAGGTAGGGGGGCACGGCGTTGCCGACCTGATGGTACTGCTGCGTCCGGTTACCCATGAAGAAGTAGTCGTCCGGGAAGGTCTGGATCCGGGCGGCCTCGCGGACCGAGAAGCTGCGGGCCTGGGCCGGGTCATAGTGGATGTAATAGTGCCCGTCCTTGGAGATATGCGAAGTCACCGTACCGCTCGGCTTGTCGGCCAGCTGTACCTTGAAACGATCTGCGAAGACCATCGGGCTATCGTCATGGACGTTCTGATGCTTAGGCAGGAGTGCCTTGGGCACGTCATCATGAAGGGTGGGGCTTTTGCCGGTCTTCTTGGCTTCGGCTGCCCACCAAGCGTAGCGCTCCAAGTCCTCCTTCATGTGTGAGCGGGCCTGGTGATTCAACAAGACGTCGTCCAACTGGCTGGACAACGGCGAAAGGAAGGCAAACAGGCTGTTAGGGAGGCATTCACGCAATCCCGTGGCCTTCGTCATAGGCTTACCGGTCTGCTTGAGGCTGTAGTCCTTGCGATCCTCTCCGGAATCCAAGCCCTTGAGGGAAGGCAAGTCCCCGATTGCTTCGGCCACAGTGACAAGTTTGCGGGCAAGCAGAGGCTCGGGGGTCACTTTCAAGTCCTTGCGGATACCGACGATGATTACGCGGTGCCTGGTCTGCGGTACGCCGTGGCGCTCAGCCTGGATCAGGAAGTCGTCGGAGCCCATGCCTGGCAAGGCGCCCTCCTCTGCTTCCAGCGAATGGAGCTCATATCCCTTGCTGCCGGCGCCCCGCAGGTCCTTGAGGATGGCAGGCAGAATAGGCTTACCGGCGACCTTAGCCGTATTGAGTCCCTTGACGTTCTCCATGACGAAGATTGCGGGCTCAAACTTCTCGATGATGGCGAGGTACTCCTTGTAGAGGAAGTGACGGTGGTCAGCCTTAAGGCCATCGTGGTTCTGCATGCGCGAACGACCCACAAGTGAATATGCCTGACAAGGTGGACCGCCGATCAGCACCCAGGTCTTAGCCTTACCCAAACGCTCCTTGATCAGGGAGTGTATCAACAGGTTGTCCTTCCCCAACTCCAGATGGCAGGCCTCTTCCTGGGCCTCCGTCCATTCAGGAAGCTTGGCCAGTTCCGCTAATGCAGACTGCTTGGCATCGAGGGTATCGGAGGCGAGCAGATCCAAATAGGCCGGTGGAACCTTACGGTGATGGCGCATCCATGCCCGGTAGAAGGCTCTTAGCCTGAGCGTCTCGATCGCATGGGGGTCCTTCTCGATCGAGATGATGGTCCTGAAGGCCTTGCCATCCTCCACGCGCGAGAATCCCTCCCCCAGCCCGCCAGGGCCGGCAAAGAGGTCTACCACGGGGATGGGGTTAGCTGACATGACCAGAGGGATAACAGGAAAGCCTTGGCATTCCAGGCATAAAACAAAAGAAATGCATCATGCGGAATATCAAGGAATCGGACATGTACTATCCCCTACTGCTTGTCCTCAAGTGCTATCAAGGCAAGGCAACCAAACCAGAAATCGCAGACGCGCTAGCCATGGTCATGCGGGCGCCGAAAGAATACCTTGAGACCCCGTCCGGCGCAAAAACCCAAGAGACACAATTCATGAAAGACCTCAACTGGGCGGGCAATCGCCTAGGACATGCCGGGCTACTTAAGAAAGTTCCGCGTTCCCACTGGGAACTAACTCCTCTCGGCATGACGCGAGACTTCAGCGACACCGAGCTGGCGCTATTCGTCTCTCAACACAATAAGTGATAATTCTGAATTGAGTAATCCTTATAACCCTAGTCTACACTGATAAGCCATCTCCGGCAGCCACAGCCCTGGCTCAAACAACTAAGCAGGCGCATCTAGAGTTTCGCAACCCGCAGCTAAGAGCTTCTGATATGTATCGTCCAAGTCCTGTTGTGGAGGCACGAAAATCACCGAACCTTGGCGACCCCGGGTAAGCAATACACGATATGTATTCCTTCGTAGCGCGAGAGGATTGCGTATGGTTGCGGCCTTCAACCATTTCTTGCCCTTCGAGATATCCCAGCTGCTCTCAGAAACTTCGGCTCTCTGAGCAGTCCAGGTAAAATCATTGCCCCAACAAACCAAGGCCGCATCTAGTTCGAGTCCTTGGGCTTCGAACTGCGTGATAGCCTCTCGCAGTCGTCGACATGAGTTGGGGTTAATTTCATCCTCAACATACCACTCGCCTACCGGGAGGTACTTCCCAATCTGAGGAACTCCATAAGCGCCAAGGCATTTGTCACGAGACGAGATCATTAGCCCAAACCGGGCTTCAGCATCCTTGATAAACCGGCTCCAAAGGTATCGCTTAGCGACCTCAAGGTCTCGGGTAACCCGCATCACTACGCCGGACTCCTTACAATTAGCCGCAATTTCCCTGAGCCTGTCATCGGGCAGACTCTCATCTACAAGTCCGGAAACCCACTCGTGAAGATGGACGGCTCCGCTGAATCGGATCGAACGGTCCAGGAACAAGGCGCCCTCGACTATATACTGAGATTCTAGGCCAGCTTCGGCGAATAAGTGTGCATATGCCATCGGACCAAAGATGTCCCAACTACCGGAATCAGGACTAGCCTTGATGGCATCAGCCCACTGCTTCACACCCCCTTCTTCGCCGCTGTGTATTTCTTGTCCACCTCCAATCAATCCAAGGACGGTGCAC
>JACCDX011142981.1_pt1 | contig 18562 bp, 16 predicted proteins | sample 7449681 | NCBI WGS metagenome assembly JACCDX01 (sample SAMN15323450, study PRJNA562643) | freshwater metagenome | isolation source: river surface water | place: USA:Blue River Watershed | collected 2017-08-18
AAAATTGAATAATAACTGGTGAATTTACAGCTTTAGCTGCTTCCATTACACCATTTACAGAGTTAGTTCCAACAACATTTACCGCAGGAAGGGCGTAATCATTTTCGTTGGCGTGACGTAACAAAGCATTCAAAGCTTCACCTGTAACAACGCCTGGCTTAATCAAAGATTGACTCATGAGTACCGTTTTTGAATTTTAAAAAGAAATAATGTTATTATAATGATAGATGAAGCCTAATTGATGAATTCTGATGCAAATTAATGATTTTTCGATAAAATATTGATGCTTTAGTATTAAAATTTAAGAAAACAAAGAAGGCTTCATTTTGAACGAAGCCTTCCTTTTAAACCTTAAAATTTATTTCCCATCATATAAAGCCTGAATATTAGCTGGTATTTCGGGGTCTTTGAGCGTGTTTTTCTTCTTATCGGTCATTCGCCAACGATGTAGCCACGAAAAACCATTAGCGGTGATAACTCGCTCCGAACGACTGTAAATTTCATCTTGAAGTGCTTCTTTTAAGGTAATGAAAGTGTAGCCTCGTTTACGCATTAAATCAATCAATTCATTGAAATACTCGGCATTTAGGACGTTTGCATGGCACAGAAAAATATGTTTGATTGGTCGGCCAGCTACCTCTTGCGTAAGTTTTTCGTAATACTCAAAATAGGCTTCGGTATGTTTTAGGTATTTTTCGGCTACTTCTTTCATCAAGGTTTTATTATTAGCTTTTAAGGCATCCATATACACTTTATTGAAAACCCAGTCGTCGGCATCAATCGTCACGGGTGCATTTTGGTAGCCATTTTTGGCCAAAAACGCTTGAAAGCCGTATTTCTTTAAACTATCCGAGCCTGTATGCAAAAATGGGAAACGAAAATATTTCTCGGTTTGACCGTACTTTTCTTTCAGTTTTTCGGTCAGAATTTCACCTTTTAACGTTTCGGCCTTGAACTCTTCGAGCGATAATTTACTGAATGAGGGGTGCGAAAATGTATGGTTGCCCAACTGCTGGCCATTGGCCAACCAAGCATCTAATAAAGCAACTCGCTCGTCGATTTGCCCCAACTTATAAACCGAATTTTCGTTGACAAAACCTACGGTTGTAAGTCTCTGTTGCTTAATCTTGCTTAATAGCTTTGTGGTAGATTCATGGGCGTGTTTGAGCGAAAGTTCTTGCACAAATGGCAAATCATCAATTGTGATAGCAATTTGTTTTTGAGCTTTCGAGATAAAACTGATGAATATTAAGACGATAAAAAGACTTCTCATGGTGATTTAGAGCGTAATGATATGGAAAGTAGTTTATAATATTTCACCCCTTTGGGGTTTGTTTAGTAGCATATTTACTTATTTTTCTATAATCATTGCATCTCCTCGAGGTTACCTCTTCGAGGTTTCATCCACAAGGATTATCAGTAAAAATTTTGTGCTAAACAAAGAAGACTTCGCTGAGACGAACGCTCAGTCCGAAGTCTTCTTTCATAAATCATTTTAAAACCAAATTTACTTCACTACCGCTTTCATCATCAAATCGGCTACAAACTGATTACCGATTTCGTTGAGATGCACACGGTCAGTTGTTAAAATACCTGATTCTTTGTTGGTAGGGTTATTTTTGAGGTTATAACCTATAAATTCTTTGCGTAAATCAATGAGCGGGCAATCGAATTTGGCGGAAATCGTACGAATAATGTTTGAATAATGATTCAAATCGCCATCTTGTTGGTTGCTATTATCAGTGCGTTCGCCGATGGCTGCTGGTGTGCAGCAAATTACTTTAATGCCCTGAGCTTGCATTTTTTTGATGAGAGCCGTGTAGAAATTGCCAAATTTATCGGCATCGGTGCCTGTTCCGTAGCTGGCTTTGTGCCAAACATCATTTACACCCACATAAATCACGACCACATCTGGCTTTTGAGAAAGTACATCGTCTTCCATTCTTAGGTATAAATCATACACTTTATTTCCGCCGATGCCCGCTCCGATTAGCTGATATTTGTCTTTAATGCCTTGTTTTTCGAGCATTTCTTTCATTTTGGTGATATATCCACCTGGGTTTACGCCTGCTTGCGTAATTGAATCACCAAAGAAAATAACCTTGGTGGGTTTGTCTTGTTTAAGAGAAAACATTGAGAGTGAGAGTAAAACTAACAATAGAGTTTTGAAAGAGGTTTTCATTGAGTTTTATTAAAATGGAATGGTTGAATATAAACAGACGAAAGTAAAAAGATATTGGCAGAAAACAAAAAACAGCGTTTCGGAAAGTTCCAAAACGCTGTCTAAATCCCCTAAACTAAATACTAACTAATCTTTCTTTGAGACCATGGTCGATAGACTACTGACGACAGAAAAACTGTTTTCTGTGGACTATTGACCGTTGACTCTTTTATTACTTCACTTCAACTGAGCGGTATTCCGCTGGTGTTGGTGCGTGCGTTTCTAAGTTTACCTCTTTTGAAATTACTTCTTTACCATTCGAAATTTCAAAACGATATTTACCATCTGATAAACCTGTCAAATCAAACTTCTTTGAAAATTTGCCTGTTTGTTTGGCCACTACTTCCGAATAAATTACTTCGTTACGGTCGTTTTTTAAGGTAATATCCAATGCTTTTCCTTGTTGTTTTTCGATTAGCACATTAACTTTCATCGAGTTAATGACACGATACATGCCTACATCAAATGTGCGTTTTGCGGCGGTTTTACTTTCATCTTTTTTACCAATTGGCTCAGACGCTAATACTGTTGAGAATGTGAATACACCTGCTACAAGAGCGATTGCGAAATTTTTTACTGTCGTTTTCATAATTTTGTGATTGACTTTAAATGTTTGTAATTGTTATAGCTTTTTCGATTATAAGATGTTGTGATGGTTAGCTGCGTTGCACTGTTTTGCCTAATCGGTCGATATACATGATAAGCGGTATTAGTAGCTTAACGTACCTTTTCCTTTAATGATTTCTTTGGTAATAACATACTCTCCGTTGGTGATTTCGATGAAGTATTTACCAGCTTCGATTGTTGAGAAATCGTACTTGAATTTATATCCAGTAGCTTTTTTACCGATTCTATCTTCATTCAATACATCGCCTTTTTCATTCATCAATTTTACGATAGCGATTTTACCTGCATCTTTTGTCAATGACAAACTCAATTGTAATGAGTTTACGTTTCCTACTTCATACATTCCTACGTTAAGGTTACTCATTTTATAGTTGAGAATTGAGTTTGAAGTCGTGGCTGCTTCTGCTTTCTCTACTTTTTTGTCTTCGGCATTTGCGTTGAAGAATACTGTTGTTGCTAATAAAGCGATGGCGATAGTTGATTGTAACGTTTTCATAATTTTATATATTTAATATTCTGTAATTTTAATTGTTGTTTAAATCTGTGTCTCCTTGTTTGACGATTCAAAGGTATGGGTAAAACTTGGTACTATGTAATACAAACTACTCAAATGGTTATTTTAAAAGGACGAGTGGCGATTAGACTTGATGGCTACAAAACACCCTTGTAACAAAATTTTATTTTCTTTTAAATCCATTTAAATATTAATAACTAATAAAAACCAAATATTGTTTTGTTTTGACACCAAATATACTACTGACCATATATTACTATTTGAAAAAGCTATGCCAAGAAATTTACCACCGTACCAAATATATCATAAACACCTTACTATCAATTATTTATATAAACTTATAGAAACCAAGAAACTTTTAGGATGTCTAAAAATTGTCCATTTTCGTACAACTAAATGTCATTTTCGTACACTATTTGGTTTTGATTCACAAAACTTTATTACATTTGGGCGTCAAAATAATCAACCTTTAATACTGAGATGAAAAAAGTACAAACCATTGCTTCGGTTGCATTCGCCATGCTTCTTAGTGCAAAATCTTATGCACAATATTCTTCAACCCCACCTGCGGTTTCACCAATGCCGATGAAACCTGAAATGACAGAAATTTGGGAACCAGAGGTTACGGTAGTAACTCCAGGAAAAACCAGTGCCGATGCCCCATCAGATGCCATTATATTATTTGATGGCAAAGATTTGTCGCAATGGGTGAGTGCGAAAGATGGTTCGCCTGCTCCGTGGTTAGTAATTGATGGTCGAATGGAAGTGGTTCCAAAAACTGGTGATATTAAAACAAAATTGAAATTTGGTGATTGCCAACTACATATTGAGTTTTCGGCTCCTGATGAAGTTGCGGGTGTAAGCCAAGGTCGTGGTAATAGTGGGGTGTTCTTCCAAGACCGTTATGAATTGCAGATTTTGGATTCTTACCAAAACCGCACGTATCGTAACGGACAAGCAGGTAGTATATATAAGGATACTGCTCCGCTCGTAAATGCGATGCGTGGCCCATTAGAGTGGAATACTTATGACGTAATTTATACCGCACCTCGCTTCAAGCCAGATGGCCGCTTAGATTACCCAGCTCGTATTACAGTTTTACATAATGGGGTTTTGGTTCAAAACAATACAACGATTTTGGGTCTAACAAACTACATTGGTTTACACATGTATCCTGAAGCTCACGGCGAAGACGTGATTCACTTACAAGACCACGGTAACAAAACGCAATTCAGAAATATTTGGATTAGAAGACTGTAATTGAGTCAACAGTCTATAGTCGATGGACAACAGTAGAAACCGCTTCTTTCTTCTCTTGAAAGAAGCGGTTTTTGTTTACGAGTAGCTTAATTATTGACAGCTAATAACTTCACGGCATCGCCATTTATTACTTTTACATCGCTCTTCAAAATAACTTTATCGCCCACTTTCAAGCCTTTGGCAGTCCATTTATCGTTAGCGAGCGTAGCCGTGATTGCTTTAGCAGTAGATTTTCCATCTTTCTCCGAAACTACATAAACCGAGCAAGTGCCTTTGTTATCACGAATGAGAGCATCGGTTATCTGAAAGTTTTTATCGACTACACCTACTCTAATTGGCTTAGGTGCTTTTGGAGTAGCTGGGGTTCTCACACGAGCAGGTGGTGGCGGTGGTGCTACCTCTGAATCTGATGGACGAAAATTACGAAGTGCTGGCGGCACAGGAACAACTGCTTTCGGTGATGCGGGATGAGCAGGTGGTGCAGGATAAGTGCTACCATAACGATAATTATTACGGCTGCCGTGTGTGCTAAAGTTTACGTTATCGCCATTTACGTTGATTCTTAAATCTTTTTCTTGTAAATCTTTGTATCGACTTCCCCACGTTTTATTCATCCAGCTCCAAATTTTTTCATAAATTGTCGCCGATTGTGGCTCTAAATCAATCAAAAGTTTATCGCCTTTTAGACGCACTTCAAAGTCTTTTTTATTTTTGATGAGTCCATCTTTATATAGCATTTCAGCGAATGATTCTAAGTCTTTTTTGAAACGAGCTTCTTCTTCTTTAGCCAGTTTATCTAAAACCTTACCTTTTGCATCCATGATTCTACCGAGGCTATCCATTGGTTTGGAATAACGTTCCATCAATCGACCTAAACTATCCATTGGTGAGCTAAGACGTTGCATACGTTTTTCAAACGGACGCATTTCGGCTTCAATACCATTCATTTGTTGCTCAAACTCGTGCATTTGTTTTTCTAATACTCGCTCTTGTTTCTCTAAATCTTTGAGTTTTTGCTCGGCATCTGCTGGCATTTTTTCTGCATCCATGTATTTATTATGGATTTTTTGCATTGCCAAACTTACTTCCTGCATCTGAATAGATAAGTCTTGAATTTTACGTTGTGGTACTTGAAACTTACGCTGAACCTGCTGCATCGCTTCGCTCTCTTTCTCCATCTGGCGGCTATACTTTTCTTCCATTTGGCGGCTTAATACTTCCATTTCTTTGCTGTATTTTTCCATTTCTTTGCCCAGAGCCTCCATTTCGGCTTCAACTTTATCTAATTTAGAAGTGTCAGCAGGCATTTCTGCTTTATCGACAGCACTTATTGGAGCAATCTTATCAATGTCGCTTACTTTAGAGATAACCGACTTTTCATCTTTTGCAGTTGGCGAATCTTCTTTGATTTCTTTTTGAGCATACGTTATTCCGAGAGCAACTACCAAAATCATTGCCAACACTGCTGCCCAATTTCCATAACTCATCGGCTTGGTATCGTTTATGCCGATAATACGCTTGATTCTGTCCATAAAAGTTTGGCGTTTTGCACCAAATGCCATTGCCAAACGTGGCTGTTGCTGATAACTTGCCACTTGTGTAAGAGCTTTGGCCAGCACCAAACTATCGCCACAGATTTCGACCGCAAAATCATCGCAGCAGTTTTCTCGTTCGTCACGCACTTTACCTGAAATAAACCAAGTAGCTGGATGAAAGAAAAACAAGATTTCAATGAAGTTCTGGAAGATATTTACCAAATAATCGTAGCGTTTAATATGAGCTAACTCGTGAGCTAAAATCGCCTCTAATTGCTTGATTGTCAACTCAGAAGCCATACCTACGGGCAGTAAAACCACAGGTTTTATCCAACCAATGGTCATTGGGACGGCTGCACGGGCCGAGTCGAGTAGTTTAATAGTGGCGGGCATTTGTGTTTTTGCAAGCAACTTATTCATTAAAGCCTGAATTTCGGCACTTATGGGTTTCACTTGCTGTACTCTTAGGTTTTGTACGTGAGTAAAACCAATCAACAAACGTAGTAATAAAAGTGTGGTTCCGACCAGCCAAATCATCACAAATGCCTCCAAATTATTTTGTAAGAAAAACTCAATTTGTTGTAAAGCAGTGAGTTTTTTTGGCGTAAAAATCAAGTTTGGATTGTTCAAGAAAAAATTACCCAATGCCTGATTATTCGGCAAAACTGGTGAAGTGCTGACGGGCTGATAAATAGTAAAAAAAGTAGCGATGGCAGCCACAAATTGCAACGTTAAAGCCCCGATTCCGAGCCGATAACGAGTGACGGAGGGTTTGACAACGTAGTACAGAATACCGAAGACCAACAAAATGGCAAATCCTTGCCAGATTGAGTGAATGAGTGTCCAGCCAAGAGCCGAACTTGTGTTGTAGTTGATAATGTCAGTTAGCTTTTTCATAATTACCTCCAACCCCTAAAGGGGAGTTTACATTATATCTTACGAGGTAAGTAAGATATAAAATTTCGATTTTATAAATTAAAACTCTTCTCTTTTTCAGCAATCAGTTTCTTTATCTCTTCTAATTCATCAAAACTAACTTCCTGATTTCCGAGTGCTTGCATGACCATCTTCATGGCTGAGCCTCTGAACGCCGCATCAACGAATTTTCCGAGTAATAGCTGTTGGGTTTGCTCCTCGCCTATTTCGGCTTGATAAAGATGATAACGCCCCTCTTCCGTACGGCTCAAAATGTGCTTATCGTGCATGATTTGCATCAGCTTGAGCGTAGTGGTATAGCATACTTCACGGTTCTTTGAGAGTTCGTCGTTTACTTGCCTAACGGTGGCTTTGCCCAATTGCCACAAAATCTGCAAAATCTCCAGTTCCGATTCGGTGGGCTTTATTGATGGTATATTTTCCATAATTTTGTTTACGAATAATTTCGTAGCAAATATAATACGAAATTATTCGTAGTTCCAAATTTTATTACGAAAATTTTCGTAGAAGATAAAAAAGGTTGCCATGAGCAAACTCGATATGCTCATAACAACCTTTTAAACAGACAATTAATTGTCAATAATTATTTACAGGCATTTGCCACAAAATCTTCTAAATCTTTTTTAGTTGTTCCTGTGTAATAGGTTGGGCAAGCCTTAAAGAATGCACTTAGGGCATTGGCGTAGGCTTGGCATTTGGCTTTGTTGGTGGGGTCGGCACTAAAAGCAGTGGCAGCATCCGTTACTTTTTTTGCTTCGTCATCACATTTATTGACTACAACAGCGGCGGCTTTTGAACAACTTCCCAAGATTCCGAAAGAGGCAGAAAGTAATAATGTAGCTAAGAGAATCTTTTTCATGGCATTTTTGGTTTTAAAAGGTTACTAAACACCACAAATGTATTGAATACCAAAAATAGACTTTCATTAATATTATAAAATTTACTGGGCGGCTGGCGGCAGGTTTTCGTGCAAAAAACTATCTTTGGTTATTCATTCTATTCAAACACCTCATCATGCCCCAAAAACTCACCCAAATCATTGGCCGAAGCTCATTTAGCCTAACTCTATTTGCTTCTATAACGGCCTTTTTTACTTACATGTGTTTCTATCCGTTTAGGCGTGCCTATACAGCAGCGACTTACGAAGAATTATCGTTTTTGGGGGTAAGCTTCAAGATTCTAATCATTACGGCACAAGTGCTGGGCTTTGCAGTATCGAAAGGTTTAGGCATTAAATATGTTTCAGAAATGTTGCCCGCTAACCGCTCACGTAACTTATTGATAATTATTGCCTTATCATGGATTTGCTATTTGTTTTTTGCCCTCACTCCTGCTCCATTCAATTTGGTGTTTATCTTTTTGGCAAGCTTACCACTGGGCATGGTTTACGGTACAATTCTGGGTTTTCTGGAAGGCCGAAAAACAACTGATTTACTGGTAGCAGTACTTACGGCTTCGTTCATTATGGGTTCGGGTTTTGCCAAAAGTATCGGAAAATGGGTTATGACGAGCTTGGAAGTAAGTCAGTTTTGGATGCCATTTGTGGCCTGTGCCATTATGATTGTGCCTTTTGGTATTTGTACGTGGCTAATGGGTCAAATTCCTCCACCGACTGAAGCCGACAAAGAAAATCGTACCGAACGAAAACCGATGCAAAAAGCTGATAGAAAAGCTTTTATCAAAGAATTTGCGTTGAGTATGGGTATCTTTGTGGTGTCGTATGTGTTGCTCACAACGTTCCGAGAGTTTAGAGATAATTTCACACCTGAGATTTGGAAATTACTCGGTTATGGCAATAATTCGGCGATTTTTACGCAAACCGAAACCCCGATTGCGATTACGGTTTTACTAATAATGGCCGCCATGCGTTGGGTTCAAAATAATTATAAAGCGTTTGTGATTATTCAGCTTTTGATGCTTGCGGGTGGTGTTCTGATTGGCGTAAGTACACTACTTTATCAACAACAAATGCTTTCGCCTGTGGCGTGGCTTACGAGTTTGGGATTGGGCGTATATATGGCCTATTCAATGTGTAATAGTTTGTATTTTGAGCGAATGATTGCCGCTTTCAAAAAATCAGGTACAGTTGGCTTCTTGATTACATTTGCCGATTATTACGCTTACTTAGGTAGTATCTTGGTACTTTTCTACAAAAATTTCTTTCAAAAAAGCATTAATTATCTTGATTTCTTTATTATTTTATCTTATTGTATATCAATTATTTATGTAATTTTAGTTGGACTTTCGATGTGGAATTTGAGTTTAAAAAGAGCCAAGTCAGTTGAATAGGTTTTGTCCAAATGCAAAGCCCTCGTCAACACATCGCAGAACTCTTTCACCCATACTCTGAAATGTTTTTCTTACTTTTGCGGTCTGAACTTTTCCTCTAAACAATAAAAAAACATGTCAGAATTTCCTCCTTGCCCCAAATGCAAATCCGAATACGTATATCCGAGCGATGGTTTATTGATTTGTCCCGAGTGTTTTTACGAATGGAACCCAGAAGATGTTGAAGCCGAAGAAACGACCGAAACAAATACAAAAGTATTGGATTCAAATGGAAACGAATTACAAGACGGCGATACAGTAGTAGTGATAAAAGATTTACCCGTAAAAGGAGCCCCGAAGCCAATAAAGTCTGGCACAAAAGTCAAAAATATTCGCCTAACTGATAGCAACGATGGCCATAATATTGATTGTAAAATTGAAGGTTTCGGCTCGATGGGCTTAAAATCTGAATTTGTTAGAAAAGCCTAAAAAAACAAATCTTGGCTCTGCGATATTTAAAACAAAAAACAAAGCCTTCGGAATTTTTCGAAGGCTTTGTTAAGTTATTAGTCAATAAAAGTTATAAACTCATTTTTGGGAGCTCGTACCTTTTTCAACTTTACATACCAATCATTGGCCTCATCACGGTAGCCTAAAGCCAACAATACTGTACTTTTTAAACCCTTTTCTTTCAGATTTAATAATTCATCTAAGGCTACGGAATTGAATCCTTCCATGGGGGTAGCATCAACCTTTTGTTCGGCGGCGGCTAAAAGTGCAGCAGTCATTGAAATATACGATTGGCGTGCTGTATGCTCAAAATTAACCTGTGGGTCACGTGGTAAATACATACCCAAGATTGTATTCTTGTACGCATCAGTTGTATTCAATGGTAAGCCTCTTTCGGTATTCAATCTATCAAAAACTGCACTTACACGCTCCTCTGTGTAGTTTTCCCAAGAGGCAAAAACCAACAAATGTGAACAATCTACAATCTGACTTTGGCCAAATGCTATCGGTTGAATTTTAGCCAACAATTCTTTATTACTAATTACCAATACTTCGAAGGGCTGTAGGCCTGATGATGTTGGAGCAAGGCTTGCAGCTTCTAAAATAATATCTAATTTTTCTTGAGGTACGACTTCACCATTCATCTTTTTGGTCGCGTATCTCCACTGCATATCATTAATCAAACTCATAATTTTTTTTTATTTTTAGTTATATGTATATACATACATTTTTTTTATATCCGAAGTTCATCTATCATTAAGTAAATGGGACTTTCTTAATTTTTTCATATTGATTATAGAAAAAATCAAGTACAAACACGATTACCCTACCGAATGAGAGCAAAAATAATCTTGAGGGTATTCCTATTTTAAATTATAATAATATAGCAAAATATGGGTTTAAAACAGTGGTCTATTTTTCTCTCCAAAAAAGTAGCCTTCGACACACAAAACGTTGTTTTTGTCTAAAAAACTCTTGTCATAATTCAATTATACGAATATTTGTGAATCACTATTTAAACCTATATTAATTATGAGACAAAACTTTCTCAATAAGTCATTTACAGCTTTTTTGATAAGCTTCATCTGCCTGATTTTCGCCAATGCGTTTGCCACTGACAAACCTCTGGCCAATAACGAATACACCCTCGTCGTAGAAGGCTTCGATTGGGGGCCTGCTGCTAATAAAGTTATCATCGGCTTAGATGCTCCAACCGCAACAGTTGACTATAAAGATTTTACGGTTTCGGTTGAAAGAAGCCATGCATGTGCCGATGTACCTGCGGCTCAAGCAAAAGGCAACAGAAATGTAGTTTACGCCTATGTATCTGATAATCAAGGTAAAAGAGTAAAAGAAGGCAACTTCGTGACTTTAATTTTAGCGGTTGCACCGAATTTACCTTTGGGTTCTACTTTCCAGTATTCGCAAAAAGCAGGATGCCGAGGAAATCAGTGGGTAGATTATAAGGTTACTATCACCGACTCCAAAACCAATAAGGTTTGGAACAAAGAAAAAAACAGAATCATGCCCTTGATTGATGATTTTGACCTTACAGGGAAATTTGAATATGAAGCTGGTAAAACGATGTCGTATGCAGCTTTTGCTCCTAAGAACAAAGCCACAAAATCGCCGTTGATTATTTGGCTTCACGGTGGTGGCGAAGGTGGCACCGACCCCACAATTCCGCTGTTGGGCAATAAAGCTGCTAATTATGCTTCTGCCGAAATGCAAGCGTTTTTTGGTGGTGCATTCGTATTATCTCCGCAATGCCCAGGGGCTTGGATGCACAACAAAGATGGTGTAACTACGCATGGAAAAGAAGACGACGTATACAATAAAGGATTAATGGCTCTTATTAAAGATTACGTAAAGAAAAACCCGAACATCGACACCAAACGCATTTATGTAGGTGGCTGCTCAAACGGTGGTTATATGGCTTTGAAGTTAATACTAAATGAGCCAAATTATTTTGCTGCGGGTTATATCAGTGCCTTGGCGTATCAGTCGCAATACATTACTGACCAGCAGATTAATAGCATCAAAAATGTACCTATTTGGTTTGTTCACTCAAAAGATGATGGTACTACGGTTCCCGAAAATACAGTTGTACCAGTGTATAAAAGATTGAAGGCCGCAGGTGCAAAAAATGTATATTTTTCGTACTATGACCACGTAACTGACCTTTCGGGATTTTTTGGTGGAGAAAACTTTTATTACAATGGGCATTGGTCGTGGATTTATTCGCACGTTAACCATGCAAAGGTTGATTTTGATGGTTCACCCGTAAAACTTAACGGTCGCCCCGTGACAATCATGGAATGGATGGCAGCACAATCGAAAAAATAAGTAGTCCACAGTTGTGGAAATACTCATTATTTATAGTTGACCATCTACTTAAAACAAAAGTGTAAATACCCATGCAAAAGCAATTACTTCTCGAAATGTTGGTACAAAACCAGTTGACTAACTCATTTGCTTTCGAGAAAATAACCAACGAAGATTTACCCAAACGCCTCAACGAACGAGCAGCGTCAGTCGGGTTTATTTACCGACACGTTGGTGAAACAATGAATTTATTTGGCTATTTTTTCGGTATTCCGAGCGAGATTCCAAATACTACCATGGGGCAACAAGATGTAGGACAAGACTTTGACCTCGAAACGAGCCACGCATACGTGACAAAAGGCTACGAAATGCTTAAAAAACTCGTGGAAGATACCACTGATGCAGACTGGCTGACCGAAATTGACACTCCATTTTTCGGAAAAGTTTCAAAAATTAGGCTCTTTTCGCACGTGCTTTTTCATAATTCGCACCATGCAGGACAAATTTCACTGACACTCTCGAGAGGTTAATAAAGAGGTCGGCAAGGATAACATTCTTTGCCGACCTCAGTTTTTTAAGAGTGGTTTATTTCTCCTTAAACTTATCTTCTAAAACTTTCATAAAATAGCCTCCAACTACACTTCTGGCTTGAAAACCAACTTTTTTTCCTGTTTTTGTATCATGCCAATCGCTGATTGGAACACGGCTTTGGGTATTTTGTGAATAGTAATAAACTGGTTTTAATAGGGCTTCAAAATCTGCTTTGTTATCCGCCAAAACCGATATCCAAACTATCCAGTCAGATTTGGTGTAAGATGCACGGCTGTCGAGTGGTAAACCGAACTCATTTTGTTTAGTAAGATAATATTTTACTTCCTTATCAAACACACTTTTGGGAAAATAATTGAGTTTCAAAACTTTATCCCACACCAAATTGTATTTTTGGCTCCATGTATCTTTTTTATCGAAAGTCAAGGCAAAGTGGTCGCCAGCCGATGCCATTTCTTGCCATTTGGTTACGTATTCTCTCGTGAGTTTTTCGTATTTGTTGTAGAGTTCGGTTTCGTTGAGTTGTTTGGCCAACTGCGTGAAAGTTTCAAGAGCCACAATGGCTTTTATCGAAAGATTCGCATTACGTGCCAAATGTCCAGCAAAATCATCGGTACAAAGTTGATTGGCGGGGTCGAAGCCTTCTTTGCTCAAATAATCTGCCCAGATTTTTATCGTTTCCAAGTGTTTTTTGGCGTAATCGGTTTTGCCTTCGGCTTTGCAGATTGCCGCTGCCAAAATTATCATATTACCACATTCTTCCACTGGCATATCTTCTCCGTAAGTCTGCCCATTAGCCAACGGATACGTTCCTAAATCGTGAGCAGCAAAAGGCTTTTTCCATTTTCCGCTTTCGCTGTAATAAAAAATACCATTCAACATTCCTTTCAACAAATCGGGGTTATACGCCAAAAACAATGGAGCAGATGGATAAGTAACATCAACGGTATTGATAGAGCCATTGCTAAAATTTTCTTTCGATAAAAATAAAATCTCTCCTTCGGGGCTTTTAACCAGTTTATGAGCCGAAATCGCCTGACGGTAAGCCAATTCACAAAGGGCTGCGTAATCTGCACCACCCACTTTTAGGGCATCATTGTGTATCATTGCGTTGGTCTGCTGACACTTTTCAATGATGGTTGGATATTCTTTCGAAGCTTTTGCCAAGAGTGTCTCAATCGTATTGGCTTTATCTTCTTTCCACCAAGGCAATAGATTTTTGCCAAAATATTGAATCGAATAAAGGTCGTCATAGCCCAAGATTATCACTTGTTCTTTAGCCTGACTGCCAATGCTTCCCATATTTGCGACTGTGTGCAATGATAATTTTTTGCCAGTTTTTGCGGTAATTTTTCCTGCTTGAAAAGGTTTAGCGTTATCAGAAATAAATTGACTGATGTTTTTATTATTCGCCACCGCCACATATATATAACCCCAGTCGATGCGTAAATCATCTCCTTTTTTCTTCAAAATAGACTGCTCGGTTGTGCCAGCTTTCAAAATACTGAGGTTATTTGTCACATATTTATTGGCCGAAACTTCTTGCGAACTGACATTGCAAGCAATATCAGTTGAAGCACCAAAGCTGAGTTCTACCGCATGGTTTTTACCATCATTGGCCTTAACTTTAACCGAAACATAAGAAACAGGACGAGACAAAATGTCTAAATCGGTAATTAATAAAGGAGACGTAAACGTAACATTTAGGTCGATTTTGCCACACGAAAACTCATAAATGGTCTGTGTAGCATTGATTTTTACGCTTTTTTGTTCGGCCAAAACGATGTTTTGAGTTTTTATGGGAACGGCTTTCTGCACAATACCCACATCGACCAATGCACCACCGCCCTTATTCGTTACGTGAATGGCGAATACATTTTTACCTTTTTTTAGCTTCGATTTCATATCGGCCGACATTGGTAACAACAAATATTTTCCTGCACAGCAACGAGCGTTATAGATAAGTTCGCCATTGAGATACACCCAAACGTCGTCGTCGTGTTGGAGTTTAAGCAAAGGCTCATTGAAATCGACTTTATCGAGGGTAAAAGTGCGACGAAACCAAATATCTCTCGATTCCCAACGAGTTTTTGATACACCATCAATGTTACCTACGGGAGCGATAGCCGTTTTCCATTGACTATCATCAAAAGTAGGCTTCATCCAGTCATCGGCAGGTGCGGTTTCAGTGTATTTCGCTTGATAATTTACATCATCGCCCGCTGGTAAAATATTGTTGAAACTTGGACTTTCGGCACCCAAAAACTGATAAATAGTGCCATCAACTTTCAGAAAACCCGTTAATGAGTGAGCATTACCCGTCCAGTGTTTGGTTGGCGAAGCATTCAGCTCGTCGGTGTTCGACCAAATACTGAAATACGGGTCGTGAGTAACGAGCGGATAGGCAGGGGCTTTTGTACTTTGCGAAAAAGACGTGAAGCCAATAAAAGTCAGTAAAAAGACTGAAACGTAAGATTTCATGAATTGAGGTTATTGTAGGTTGAATAAATAGCCGACCCTAATTTTAAATAAAAATAGAATCTGTTTATAAAGTTAGAAGAGAGAGTAGTCATCTCAATACGAAAAACGTTTAGAGCAAGGTAACAACAGATTTAGAGAGCCGATTTGATACCCTCACTCTAAACTAAAACACTCGCTAACAATCTAACTATAAGTTACTTACAAGATTTAAATAGGTAAATGTAAAAAAACTGCAAACGTTTGTCTTAAAATAAGATAAGCTGTAAGAAAATTTCTAAAAAATACTTATCAAGCCCTAAAATCCGTTATAAAGCTCTGTTTTAGGGCGTGAAATTACGTCTATTTCACTTCCAAAACTTTGCTTCGTTCCGAAACTCCATTTTCGTTAATAGCCTCGATGGTATAATAATACGTACTGAGTTTATCCATTCCTCTAAACCAGTATTCGTTGGCATTATGTACCATGATACAATTATAGAGTTTGTCGGGGGCGGTGCCGTAATAAATATTGTAGGCGTAAGCTTTGTTTTCTGGTCGCCAACGAATCCATGCACTGCGTTTGTCTTTCTCGGTTCGTAACACCATAAAATCTTTGACGGCATCAGGTTTTGAGTCATTGCCATTGCCAAAAACTCGCAGGCCACTGATAGCAAATTTACCCGTTGGCATGGATACGTTTTCGAGTTTGATGTAGCGAGTCTGAATCGGCTGGGCAAGCTCTACATATTCATGCGGAATATCGGTTTGGTTGTTTGATTTATCGACCAAAATCGTCCATTTTTTGCCATCAACACTCGACCAAAGTTTGTATTGATGCTTAATATTGACTTGTTTTCCTAAAAATGAAGAATCGGCATCTTGGTCGGCGTAGTTTATCTGAATTGCATTGACGGTTGAGATATTCCCCAAATCGGTTTTAATCCATTCGCCTGCTTTCCCTGTTTCGGCCGACCAGTAGGTTTTCATGCTTTCGTCAACGGCATTATTGGGCAAATACCCACCCAAGGTTGAAGAAACCTCGACAGGCTTATTGTAGTTGAGCAACATCCAACCCGTAAATGCCTTTTTAATATCTAATCCTGCCGATGGGCTATAATGCGGATAATCGCCAAAGGCAGTATTGCACCACATGACATCGTCTTTATCAAACCCCGCTGGCCAAATACCAATTCGACGCTCGAAATTGTTTTTGGTTGAGAGCTGAATCGTAGAAACGTGCCACCAGTTTTTCTGATTGTCTTGAAACGATGCTCCATGACCCGCCCCACGAGCAAAGCCCCCGAGTTTCATACTGAGCGGGTCGGGCTGAGCCTCCCACGGCCCAAGCGGTGTTTTTCCGACCAAAACTCCATCGGCGTAGCCACTCATTTCGGTGCCTGGAGCTCCGTATTGTAGGTAATATTTACCATTGTTTTTGTTGACGGTGGCACCTTCTATAAAACCATCCAAAAAAGTATCGTCCATATACTCTCCAAATCGTTGCCAACCGTATCGCCACGACTCCAGTAAGTACATTTCTTTGCGAGTACCTTTAGGTTTCATGGTTTTGCGGTCTAATTCGATGCCATAAAGCGGATAACGGTTGCTGCTACCGTTGTACATATAAAACTTGCCATCGTCGTCGGTAAAAAAGGCTGGGTCCCAACCACCAATCTCAAAATTATCTACCAAAGCAGTCCATTCGTTGGCTTTAGGGTTCGTACTCATCCACATCGTGAACTCACTGGTGTAGGTTGAACCAAAAACTATCATCGTATCGCCTACAATGCCTACGGCTGGGGCACAAAGTTCGTCATAGACTTTGTTGTGTGGGCGAAGGAATTTGCGAGAATGAAACGTCCAATTCAACATATCGGGACTATGCCAATACCCCCACTGATTGGTGCTGAATAGGTAATATTCGCCTTTGTAATTGACCACAACAGGGTCGGCTGTGGCACGGTGACGCCCCCATTCGCTAAAATTGGGAATGGGTGTATAACCATAATCAACATTGATGGGATTACAATACGTTTTTTGTTGAGCCTGCACAGCCGAAACCAAAGCAAGCATTGTGAATGCCAGAAGAAAGTATTTTTTCATTGAAGGTTAAATAGAATTTTGTGGCAATTTATCAAAATCTATTTGAAAACGTTTATTTCTTGTTGCTATTAAGCATAGGATTGGGGGAGATTGAGCAAAAATCATATTAAATACTATTATTTCGCTCCCGTTCTTGGAACGGCATTTGAGAATGTGATTTTAATGTTGCGTTCTAAGAACGTATAACACACTGACTAAATGCAGAACATTTAGCCAAACGGGATTTTTGTGCATGTAATCTAATTTTTGAATGATAAAATTTTGATTAAAGCACTCTTTGAAATCATAACTTTCCTTAAAAACTTGGTGTAACTTCCCCTTTTTGCCCTCTTTTGCTTTTACAGATGTTATCGTACAACTTTGTTTCTTCAAAAAGCGGTAGCTATTTATGGCAAATAAATGTCACAAAGTAAATCTACTCGCTGGTCTGGTCTTGTCTTACCTTTACTACCATTTTTTCTTGGTTTTCTTAGATTATCCCTATTTGCTTAGACCAATGTCCTCAGAGTCCCCTACGTTCCTTCGGGAGACTCTGAGGGAACGAAGTTTAGGGCCATTTTTTTGATTGATTATTGGCCACAATGACTTCGGCAAACGTACTGCTATTTTTTTAGCATAATAGTAGCTCCAATAACTGGTTGATTTTCGGTATCAAGAATTTGTCCTCAAAAGGTTATTTTTTCTCTGTTTGTTAGCACTACGGCTGCTTTTACGCCAATCGGAGTACAAAGGAATTAAGAACAAATAATTGAATTAGGCAAAAATGCCAAAGGCTCAGATGAAGAAGGTTATCGAGCCGAGTTTATCAAGTTAGTTAAAACTACCCAAATGCTTGATAAAACCATGGTAGCCAGTAATAAGGATTGAAAAAAGTAGCTTCTCGAAAGCTAAAATACTTTCGAGAAGCTACTTAAATAATTTCCAAGTTTTCCGACTCTTCCTTTGTAAAAAGCCTTGATTTTATCACAAATCGTACGCCCAATGGTATTTCGAGCGAAAAACTTGCACCTCGCCCTTTCACTACATCAAGCGTTAGGTGCGTATGTTTCCAGTATTCAAATTGGTCTCTCGACATATAGAAATCACAGCCGTGAATTGTGCCGAGTTTTACGTCGGTTTCATTAAGCATCAATTCACCCACTTGAAAACACATCGGTGCGGAGCCATCGCAGCAACCACCACTTTGATGAAAAAGTAAATCACCGTTTCGGTGTCTCAGTTTATCAATAATTTCGGCAGCTTCGGGCGTTATGG
>JACCDX010021213.1_pt1 | contig 18551 bp, 12 predicted proteins | sample 7449681 | NCBI WGS metagenome assembly JACCDX01 (sample SAMN15323450, study PRJNA562643) | freshwater metagenome | isolation source: river surface water | place: USA:Blue River Watershed | collected 2017-08-18
CGGCCAGGGGCGACAAGGACGCCGCCGCGCGCATCGGCCGGCGGTGGGCGACGCGGGCCGACCGCGGCCCGAGCGTGTCGCGCTACGAGGGCTGGATGCAATACGCGGCCGAGTTGGGCAACGGCATCGCCAGCTACGAGTTGGCGCTGCATTACCGCCGGCTGGACCAGCCGCTGGCAGCCGCCCGCTGGGACGCGCATTCCAGGCAACTGGGCTACACGCCGCCGCCGTCGCTCGACAACCGGCGCAAATGAGCGGAGCGCGCGTGAGTGCAGCGGCGTTGCTGCGTTGTCGATGGACGAGCGCGGTGGCGGGAGGCGCTGACGGGTCCGCCGCCGCCCACACGCGCATGCGCGCTTCGAAGACACGCTGACGGCGCGCTCGCCGCACCCCGAGGCAGCCCGCCCGCATCGGACAATGAAGCAGCGGGTACGCCCGTGCGCCTCGCGGCGCGTCAGCAAGGAGACATCGCAATTGAGCAAGGCTTTCACGAAGGAATCGGAGGCGGCGGACGAGGATGACGGCGACGGCCCGTCGCTGCCCGCATTGCCGGCCGGCACGCGCAACTACATGACACCCAGCGGCTACGCGCGGCTGCGCGCGGAGTTCATGCAGCTCATCGACGTCGAGCGGCCCAAGATGGTGGAGACGGTGTCGTGGGCGGCCAAGAACGGCGACCGCTCGGAGAACGGCGACTATCTCTACGGCAAGAAGCGGCTGCGCGAGATCGACCGGCGACTGCGCTTCCTGACCAAGCGGCTGGACATCGCCGAGGTGGTGGACCCGAGCGCCCACCATGGCAGCGAGCAGGTGTTCTTCGGCGCGACGGTGACCTATGCCAACGCGCGCGGCGACGAGAAGACCATCACGATCAAGGGCATCGACGAGTCGGACAGCCTGGCCGGCGAGGTGAGCTGGATCTCGCCGATCGCGCGCACGCTGCTGAAGGCCCGCGTGGGCGATGAGCTCAACCTCGTGACGCCGGTGGGCGTGGAGAAGATCGAGGTGGTCGACGTGCAATACCCCGCGCCCGGCCCAGAGGCTTGATCAGGACTTCTTGGGCGGTGCTTGCAGCAGGGCGTCGGCGCGGGCCTTGTCTTCGGGGCTCAGCTTGGCTGCGATGGCGGGCAGCGCGGCGGCGGCCTGCTCGTGGCCCAGGCCCTTGCTGAGGCTGCACCAGGCGTAGGCGGCCGCGAGGTCTTTGTCACCGCCTTGCCCCTGGGCGAGCATGACGGCGAGGTTGAACATCGCGTCGGGCTGCCGGCGCTGGGCGGCGGCCTGGAACAGCTGCCGTGCGGTGGCGAGGTTCTGCGGGACCACCTCGCCACGGTAGAAGTAGGTGGCCAGCGCGTTCTGCGCGTCGGCATGGCCCTTGAGCGCGGCGTCTTTGTAGAGCACGACGGCGCGTTCGGGCGCGGGTGCGGCCGCGCCTTCGCCCAGGTCCAGCATGCGGGCGGCCTCATAGGTGGCATTCAGGTGCCCCGCCTTGGCGGCGGCGCTGAAGTAGGCGCCGGCGCGGTTGAGGTCCAGCGGCACACCGTCGGGCTGCCGAGGCAACTGGTGGTGGTAGAGCTGCCCCAGCATGTAGAGGGCCGTCGTGTCGCCGGCTTCACCGGCAGCCTGCAGGTAGGCCAGCGCCGGTTTGACGTCGATGGGCGTGCCAAGGCCGCTGAGATGGGCCTGCGCGAGCAGCGTGCCCGCCGGCTCGAAGCCGTAGTCCAGCGCTTTGCGCCACCATTGGTAGGCCTGGGCGGGGTCGCGCGGCGTGCCCTGGCCGCTCAGGTAGATGCGCGCCAGCAGCAGCGCGGCCTCGACGCGCGTGTTGATGTTGTCAGGTTTTCTGGGATCGAAGCGCAGCCGGTCGTTGACCGGGTCGTAGCGCGCATCGACGACTTCGTGCAGCCATTTGATGGCGGCCGGCGTGTCTGCGCGGGTGCCCAGGCCCAGCAGGTGGATGCGCGCGAGCATGAGCGCAGCCTCCTCGTAGCCGAGCTTCTTCCAGCCTTCCTCGAACTTGGCCCTCGCCTCGACGAAGTTGCCGGCTTCGTAGGCCTCGAAGGCCTGCGTGAGCGACTTGTCCTTGCGGGCGATCCAGTTTCGACCGGCGGAGAAGCGGCGGTCCGAGTTTGCGCAGGCGACGGCCGGGCTGGTGCCACTGATGTCGTTGGCATCACGCGCGGCGGCGTCCAGCGGGCTGTCGAAGGCGCCCGTCTTGGCGTTGCCCGCCGGGCTGAGGTCGCTGAAGCGCTCCGCCTCGTTGGACGGGCTGTCCAGCAGCCCCATGTCGCGCATATAGGCCAGCGTCACTTCGTCGTCGGCGGCCGAGTAGCCGCTCAGGAAGCCACAAGACGATGCGAACTGCCGGCCCAGCACCTTGTCTTTGGCCGTGGTGATGATCGTCGCGTCGACGCCGCCACTGCGCTGGCCCGTCACCTTGACCGGGTTCAGGATTTGCGGCGTGGGCGTCGTCGGCTTCTCGGCGCCACCCTGCTGAGCGCGTACGGCGGGCGCGGCCAGCAGGGCGACGGCGAGCGCTGCACGCGCCGCCCGGTTCAATGAAACGTTGGGGCGGCATGTGTCGGTCATCGCGATTCCCCGGTTCAGCGCGGGCTACGGAGGGTGAAGCCGACGGTGTAGCGGCGCCCGTTGTAGTTGTCGCTGTAGATGCTCGGGATGCCATCGGCGTAGTCCTGGTAGCCGCCGGTGTTGGACTGGCCACGCTCACCTGTCAGGTTGCGCGCGTCCGCGAAAATCTCCAGGCCATTCTTGAACTTGTAGGAAACCTTGGCATCGACGAAGGCCGTGCGCGGCGCAAAGATTGGCGCGCCAGGGTTGTAGGGCAGACGCCAGTTGATCGTGCCGACCGACGGATAGTTGTTGACGGCGATGGTGCTGTTGGCCGCACCCGGCGTGAAGCCCACGTATTTCTTGGCAACCACCTGCATGGCGACGCGGGCCTGGAAGGCGCCGTCGTCGTACCACAGCGAGGCGTTCCATGAGTACTTCGGCTCGCCAGCCACCGGCATCACGCTACCGCTGATCAGGTCCAGCACCGGCTGGCCTTGCGTGGACTTGGCCTTGGTGAAGTTGGCGTCCAGGCCGGTGTAGCGCAGCACGGAAGGCAGGAAGCTGAAGGCCGTCTTCATGCCGAATTCATAGCCCCGCCGCGTGGCGGCCGGCTGGTTGTCCCAGGTGGTGTAGGTGAACTCCTGGTCGGCCAGCGGCTTGCCGGTGAAGGGGTCGAGCGCCGTGCTGTCCTTGAACAGCTTGACGTTGTTGCGCGACGTCAGCAGTGTGGGTGCACCGATCAGGCCGCGCTGGCGGTAGTAGGCCACCGAGAACATCGAGTCGCGGTTGGGGAACCATTCCAGCGACAGGTTGTGGTTGACGTTGGTCTGCGGTTTGAGCGCCGGGTTGCCGAAGCGGCCGCAGCCCTGGTCGGGCTCGTTGCCGTCGGCGTCCGGCGCTCCCGCGTAGACGAACTCATAGAGGTTGCAGGTGCCTTCGGGCAGCAGTTTGGAGATCGGCGGGCGGGCGACTGTCTTGCCCACGCTGTAACGCACCACCGTCTTGTCCGGGACGACCCACGTGGCCAGGTTCAATGACGGCATCACATCGGTGTTGCTGGCCTTGACGGACGTGTTCGTTGTCTGCGTATAGGCCTGGAGGCCGCCGCTGGCGTACGGATTAGCCGGATCGAAGCTGCCGGCGATGATGCGGTTGGAGCGCAGGGTCACGTAGCCCGTGCCTTCCACGTCCGTTTTGACGACGCGCACGCCAAAGTTGCCGGCGATCTCCATGCCGAAGGGCAGGGTCCAGTTGGTGAACGGGACGCGGTCGACCTCGAAATCCGTCATCACGTAGCCAGCGGTGACTTTTTCCACGGCGTGGCTGACGGGCATGTCGTAGACCTTGCCGTCGCTCGCCGTGCATTGGCGGAAGCAGTCCAGGCGAACGGGCACGCCGGCTAGCTGGAACAGCTTGTCGATGTCGAGCTGGTTCCAGCCGTTCAGCAGCGTCGCCGGCCGGTCCTTGGCATTGGCGTAGAACTGGCTGGCCGGCGCCAGCGTCATGGTCTGGCGTACCAGTTCCTCGTACTGCGCGCGGGTCAGCGTGGTGGTGCCACCCGGGTTCGCCGTGGCGGTGCCTTTGTTCAGCGTCACGTTGGGGGCGTAGCCATTCTTCGCACAGGGTTGGCCACCGGCGGCCAGCGAGCCGGCCGTGTTCTCGCAGCCGACGACGATCCAGCGCGAGTTGACCGGCTCCATGTAGACGCCCGGCACGAAGCCGGCCTGGCCGTAGGTGCCGACGGGCTCCTTGACGGTGCTCCCGGCGCCGTTCCAGAAGTCGCTGGCGTTCTTGCGGATCTGCACACCGCCCTTCAGCGAGGTCAGAAAGGGCAGCTTGTCGACGAGGTTGTAGGACAGATCGAGCTTGCCCTGCTTTTCGGAGTTCTCGCTGTCGAAGGAGCGGATGACCTGCAGCAGCGTGCTGTTGGTGTACTGCGCCGTCTGGGCCGCCGTGTAGGCCGGAATCGCGACTGGATTGGTCGCGGAGGCCGCGAAGCCGTCGTACTTGACCGCCGGGTTCAGCGTGGCGTACTTGCCGAAATTCAGCTGGTCGTTCTGGCTGCCGTCGGGCAGCGTGAACGCCCACAGGCCGTTGGGCTGGATCGCGAAGTTGCCCACGCCGTAGTTGTAGCCGAACGAGGCGCGGCGGTCGTAGCGCATGGCGGTGGACTTCACATAGCCCCCCATGAACTGCGCCTTCAGGCGCCCGTCGACGTAGTCGCCACCGGTGATCAGCGTCTTGGTGGTGGTGTCGATGGAGCTGAAGATGGTGTCGGTGGTGTAGCTGCCGTTGTCGACCGAGTAGCTGGTCACATGGTGCGACGAATCGACCGTGTAGCCCGGCAGGATGGTCGTCATCGCGCCCATCGTGAGCGGCCTCGTGACGCCGTTGTTGGCCGTCGCGGTGGGGAAGGAGTAGGTGCCTGGCAACAGGATGCCCGACGTGCCGGGCGTCAAGGTGCGTACTGCCGCGCCGCCATTGGTCGGGATGTTCTCCGTGAAGGCCGTGTTGAACTGGGGCGTGCTGCCCACCCCCAGGAAGCCCACGGTGTCGTCCACATGGCGCTTGGCATTGGCGAGCTTGGTGTAGACGGTCAGCTTGTCACTGAGCTTGAAGTCGAAGCGGATGTCGGCGTTGTCGCGGCGGTCATCCTGGCGGCGCAGGTTGTAGCGGAAACCGCCCGCGTTGGATGGCGTGTAGTCGTTCCACTGGTTCAGGCAGGTCATCTGCTCCGAGTTGCGCTGGTTGATCGCGGCGTTGATCGTCGCGTTCCGTGAGCCCGGCTGGATGGAAGCGATCTCCGTCGCACTCAGGTTCGGGAACGCGGCGAAGCAGTCGGCCTTGGTCTGGGCCGCCGCAGATTTCTGCAGGATCTCCAGCGGCGAGGCCGCATTGAAGAAGCCGCCGCCGGCCGCGGCCGTCTTGGGCGACGCCAGCAGCGTCACCAGTGCGGTCGGGTCGGCCTGGTTCAACGTGTTCGGGTTGAACGTGAAGGTCTTTTCGGGCGAGTTGTCGAAGTCGGCCAGGCGCAGCAAGCCCTGGTTGTTGTTGCTGCCTCCCTGCGAGATCGAGTGGTTCTCGCTGACAGTGCGGGCCTTGCTCCAGTTGAAGAGCACGCCCAGCTTCTTGTCCAGAAATTTGTCGGCCAGGATCACGTTGTAGCGAGGGGTCGTCTTCTTGACGAGGTCGCTCTGCGTGGACTCGCCCTTGATCATGTAGTAGGGCTTGTCGAAATCCAGGCCGGTGCGCGTCGTGATGAGAATGCCGCCGCCGAGCGAGCCTTCGGTCATGGCCGCAGTGGAGCCCTTGATGACGTCCACGCTCTTGATGAGGTCGGCTGGCAGTTCCCGGAACTCCGTGCCGCGGCCATCGCCGCCTTCGGCGCCGCGGCCCAGCAGGTTGGTGCCGGCACCCGAGCTCACCCCCATGCCGTCCATCTCGACGCGCGTCAGTTCCGAGCTGTTGCCGCGAATCGAGACGGTCACGCCCTCGCCGTAGTCGCCACGATCCAGCGCGACGCCGGCAATGCGGGAGATGGCCTCGCCGATGTTGCGGTCGGGGAAGGCGCCGACGTCCTCGGCCACGATGGAATCCTGCGCCGTTGCCGCGCGCTTCTTGCGGTCGATGGCGGATTGCTGCGACCTGCGCGTGCCGATCACCAGCACCGTCTCCAGCTCGTTGACCGGTGCCTTCGGCTTCACGTCGGCAGGCTTGGCTTCCGGCGGCTTGGCGGCTGCGGGTTTCGTGTCGGTGGTCGACTCTGTGGCTTGCTGGGCCAGGGCGGCCTGGGCCGCCAGCAGGGCGACGGCGATGGAAGCGGCAGCGCCGATGCGGTCGCGCCGCAGCGCGGGATGGCTGTTCGTGGTCACGAGAGGTCTCCGTTTGCGTGACCGGTAAGTTCCGGCCCGCTTTTGTTGTGAAGACGCGTGCCCTGACCAGCGCAGCGATGTTTCAGTCAGGTTTCACGCGACGGAGCGGACCTTAAACAGCGGGTTACGAGCCGAGAAATACGAATTCGCCAGTTTGTTATCTCGCAAAGGAATACCGAGGCCAGAAACAGTGGTTAACCCGGGGCATTGAACAGAAACACTCAGCCGCGTGAGCGGTGCGAGGCGGCCGCTGTCACAACGACAACGGTGTCAGGGTTTGGTGCGCGCCACACGCTGCACGGACGCCGTGCGCCGCAGCACGCGCAGCACGTCGGCCAGGTGCAGGCGGTCCCGCACGGCCAGCAGCAGGTTCATCTCGACCTCTTCGAGCGCCGGCGCCTCGTCGCCCATGGCGATGTGGGTGATGTCCGCTTCGGCCTGCGCCACGGCTTGCGCCACCTGGGCGAGCACGCCCTTGCCGTTGCTGAGCAGCAGCGTCACGCCGACCTCGAAGCTGCGGGTGGGCTCGTCGGCCCACTCGACGCGGATCCAGTGTTCGCTGTCGCGCTGGAAGAGGCGCTTGCCGACGGCGCAGTCGCAGGTGTGGACGATGAGCCCTTCGCCGCGGCCGAGGTAGCCACGCAACTCGTCACCAGGGATGGGCCGGCAGCAGCTGGCCAGCTGCACCGAGGCGCCTTCGCTGCCGTCGATGAGCACGCTGCCGCGGTCCACCGGTGCTTCGGCGAAGCGGCCGAGCGTCAGCGCCAGCGCGTCGGGCTTCTGGCCATGCTCGGCCATCAGCCGTGCCATCTTCTTGGCGATGATGGCCGCGATCTTGCGGCCGGCACCGATGTCGACGAGCAGCTGCTCGGTGCCGGCGCTGCCGGCCCAGGTCGACAGCTCGTGCCAGATCTCCGCGGCCGGGTCGTCCAGCTCGAGGCTGGGCAGGCCCAGGCCCTCGACGCGCATCGCCTGCGCCAGCATCTTCTCGCCCAGCTCGCGCGACTCTTCCTGCTCCAGGTCCTTCAGGTAGTGGCGGATCTTGGAGCGGGCGCGGCCCGTGCGGGCGAAGCTGAGCCAGGCCGGGTTGGGGCTGGCACCGGGCGCGGTGATGATCTCGACGATGTCGCCGCTGTGCAGTTCGGCCCGCAGCGGCACGGCCTCGCCATTGACCTGGGCAGCCACGCAGTGGTCACCGACGTCGGAATGGATGGCGTAGGCGAAGTCCACCGGCGTGGCGCCCTTGGGCAGCGCCATGATCTTGGACTTGGGCGTGAAGACGTAGATCGCGTCGGGGAACAGGTCGATCTTGACGTGCTCCAGGAACTCGTTGGCGTCGCGTGTTTCGTCCTGGATGTCGATGAGGCTCTGCAGCCAGCGCGCGTTGGCCTGTTGTGCGGCCAGCGCCGAGGACTGCTTGTTGCGGCTCTTGTAGATCCAGTGGGCCGCCACGCCCTGTTCAGCGATCTGGTGCATGCCCTCGGTGCGCAGCTGGAACTCCAGCGGTGTGGCCAGTGGCCCCATCAGCGTCGTGTGCAGCGACTGGTCGCCGTTGTCCTTGGGGTTGGCGATGTAGTCCTTGAAGCGGCCGGCCTGCGGCTTGTAGAGCTGGTGCAGCACGCCGAGCGCCGTGTAGCACTGCAGCTCTTCCTCGGTCAGGATGCGAAAGCCGAAGATGTCGCTGACCTGGGCAAAGCTCATCAAGCCCTTCTCGCGCATCTTCTTGTAGATGGAGTAGACCGTCTTCTCCCGCCCCTGCACCTCGACGCGCATGCCGGCCTTGACGAAGGCGGTGCGGATCTCGTTTTCGATGCGCGAGACCAGGTCGCGCCGGTTGCCGCGTGCCTTCGCCACGGCCTTGGACAGCGCGGCATAGCGCCAGGGGTGGAAGTACTGGAAGGACAGGTCTTCCAGCTCGCGGAAGGTCTGGTTCAAGCCCAGCCGGTGGGCGATGGGCGCGTAGATGTCGAAGGTTTCGCGCGCGATGCGCCGGGCCTTGTGCGGCGCCATCGCGCCCATCGTGCGCATGTTGTGCAGCCGGTCGGCCAGCTTGATGAGGATGACGCGCAGGTCGCGCGCCATGGCCAGCAGCATCTTGCGGAAGGACTCGGCCTGCGACTCCTCCTTGGTGGAGAACTGCAGCTTGTCGAGCTTGGTCAGGCCGTCCACCAGGTCGGCCGTCGTCGCGTCGAACTTCTCGATCAGCTCGGCCTTGGAGACGCCGCAGTCCTCGACGACGTCGTGCATCAGCGCCGCCATCAGCGCCTGCACGTCCAGCCGCCACTCGGCGCAGATGCCGGCCACGGCGATGGGGTGCGTGATGTAGGGCTCGCCGGTGGCGCGCTTTTGGCCGAGGTGGGCCTCGTCGGCGAACTTGTAGGCCTCGCGCACGCGCTTGACCTCGGCCTTGCTGAGGTAGCCGAGCTTGGGGAGGAGGGCGTCGAAGGAGGCGGCCTCCGCCGGAGTCGGAGGCGCCGCCTGGCGCAGCCCGGGCAGCGTGAACCAGGCGGTGAGGGAGCGTTGGGCCATAGGGGCTCGAATTTAGCCCATGCCAAAAAGCCAACGGGCGTCCGAGGACGCCCGTTGCATATTCAGCGAAGGCCGATTTAGACCGGCACCTTGCGCAGCATCTCGATGCCGACTTCACCGGCGGCGATTTCGCGCAGCGCCGTCACGCTGGGCTTGTTCTTGCTCTCGATGCGGGGGCTGTGGCCCTGGCTGAGCATGCGCGCACGGTAGGTGGCGGCCAGCACGAGCTGGAAGCGGTTCGGGATCTTGGTCAGGCAGTCTTCGACGGTGATGCGGGCCATGGTGTTCCTTGGATTGAAGCGCGGTCAGGGCAGATCGAGCGCCTGAAAGACGGCGGAGCGGTTGCGCCGCTGAGCCGCGTATTTTAGCCGCTGGGCGTGGACGATGGTCTTGAGGTCGAAAACCGCAGTGTCGAACACCGCGTTCACGACGACGAAATCGAAGTTCTGCGCCTGCGCCACCTCGACGCGCGCGTTGTTCATGCGCTTGGCGATGACCTCGGGTTCCGTGTCACCGCGCCGGTTCAGGCGCAGGCGCAGTTCGTCCCAGCTCGGCGGCAGGATGAAGATCAGCACGGCGTACGGGAACAGCTGCTTGATCTGCAACGCCCCCTGGAAGTCGATTTCCAGCACCACGTCGTCGCCGTTTTGCAGGCGGTCTTCGATGCCGGCGCGCGAGGTGCCGTAGAGGTTGCCGTGCACCTCGGCCCACTCGAAGAAGTCGCCGCGCGCGGCCATGGCGCGGAATTCGTCGGGCCCGATGAACCAGTACTCGCGGCCATGCTGTTCCTGGCCGCGGGGCGCCCGCGATGTGTGGGAGATCGAGACGGCGAGTCGTGCGTCCAGTTCCAGCAGCGCTTTCACGAGGCTGGATTTGCCAGCACCGCTCGGGGCGGCGACGACGAAGAGATTGCCGGGATATTCCATGTCGCGGGTTTTTTGATGCTCTGAAGGCGCTAGGCCGGCTCGCGACTTTAGCGTGCAGCCACCACCCGGCCCGGAGGTTGGCGCCCAGGCCGGGGCCGCTGGCGTGACGTCTCTCTCGACTGGCCCGGCCGTGACGCCTCGGTTTGGCGGGCGCGCGGCGTGCAACCAGGAAATTGCAGCGGACCTTGAACGACATCAAAGTGCGATCGATCGATCCGGTCCAGCATCGGCGCCTTCGCGTCAATTCCCGCTTCCCATGACCACACCCTCGCTCCTTGAACGCATGGCGGCCGCCGGCCTGCGCCCCCTGCAGCTCGCCGGCCGGCAGTTGCTGCCCATCGTGCAGGGCGGCATGGGCGTGGGCGTGTCGGCGCACCGGCTGGCTGGCAGCGTCGCCGCCCAGGGCGCCTGGGGCACCATCGCGTCGGTGGATCTGCGCCGCCATCACCCGGACCTGATGGCCCGCAGCGAGGGCATGAGCGACGGCGACGAGCGCAAGAAGGCGGTCATCGAGCAGGCCAACCAGGAGGCGCTGACCCGCGAGATCCGCCAGGCGCGCGACCTTGCCGGCGGGCGCGGCGTGGTGGCCGTCAACGTGATGCGTGCGGTCAGCGATTACGCCGCCTCCGTGCGCACGGCCCTGCAGGAAGGGGTGGATGCGTTGGTCGTCGGCGCCGGGTTGCCGCTGGACCTGCCGGAGCTGGCCCAGGATCACCCGGACACGGCGCTGGTGCCCATCCTGAGCGACGCGCGCGGCGTGGCGCTGCTGTGGCGCAAGTGGGAGCGCCGCCAGCGGCTGCCGAGCGCCATCGTCATCGAACACCCGGGGCATGCGGCGGGCCACCTCGGCGCCGCCCGCGTGGCCGATGTGGGCGATGCACGATTCGCGTTCGAGACGGTGCTGCCGGCGGTGCGCCAGCATCTGCGGGACGCCGGTGTCGAGGGTCAGGTGCCGCTGATCGCGGCCGGCGGTGTGCGCCGCTGCGAGGACATCCAGCGGCTGCAATCCCTGGGCGCCGACGCCGCCCAGCTGGGCACGGCGTTCGTCGCGACCGACGAGTGCGACGCCCACCCGCACTTCAAGCAGGTGCTGGCGCAGGCACGCGACGAGGATCTGGTGGAGTTCACCAGCGTGGCGGGCCTGCCGGCGCGCGCCGTGTTGACGCCCTGGTTGAAGAAATACCTCAAGGCCGAGGAGCGGCTGCAGGCCGTGGTCCAGATCAAGCAGCGCTGCACGATGGCCTTCGACTGCCTGAGCCAGTGCGGCCTGCGTGACGGCCTGAAAGGCTGGGGCCAGTTCTGCATCGACCAGCGGCTGGCGGCCGCGTTGCGTGGCGAGATGGCCAAGGGGCTGTTCTTCCGCGGTCGTGGCGAACTGCCGTTCGGTGCGCAGGTAGCGACCGTGCGCCAGTTGCTGGAGCGCTTGTTGACGCCGGGAGTGCCGCTGGGCACGCCGGCCTGATCGAGCCGGGCCGGACGGCTCAGCCGTCCGTGTGGAACAGCAGGGCCTGGTCGCGTGGCTGCTTGATGCGCACAGGCAGATAGAGGTCCGGCGCGGCCGACACGCCGGCTTCGGCCAGCCGTTCCCGCCATGACGGTGCGCCCAGCTGTGGGGTTCGCAGCACGACGCTCAGGCGCCAGGGCCAGGCGTCATCGGTGCCGGCATTGAGATCGCTGACGGCGCTGACGGCGATCACGCGGTCGATGCCGGGCTGCGCCTCCAGCCGGGCGAGGGCGGCGGCTGACGGCTCGATGCGCCGCCACAGGGCCAGCATGGCCGGCTGCGCCACGGGCGTCGGCGGCGGCCTCAGCACCAGACAGTCGAGCTGACCGCTGCGGCGCCAGGCGTTCAGGCTGGCAATGACGCGGTGCTCGCTGCGGCCCAGCTGCGTGGCGCACGCGGCGAACGGTTTGGAGCACACGGGCAAGCCTTGTTCCACGCAGGCGGCCAGCGGAAAGTCGTCGCAGTCGTGCGACGCGCCGGGCGAGGGCAGGCGCAGCCGGGCGCGCGGCGGCAGCGGCAGCCGGGCCAACTGCCGCTGCAGCGCGGCCTCGTCCAAAGCGTCGATCTCCGCCCACAGCGTCGGCGCGTCGGCGCTGCCATCGGCCAGCTCGACGCGAAAGCACCCGGGCAGCGCCGCAAGCGCGGGGGCCAGGCTTTGTGGCGCGTCGAACGCGATGCGCCAGCGCGCGCGGCGCAGCGCCGCCCCCCAGCGCGGGCGGATCGGCTGCAGCGCGCCGCTGCGGCTCAGCGCCCGGCAGGCCGTCAGCAACTCGCGGGGCGTGGCGCCACTGCGCGCCGCCATCTGCTGGAACGGCGACGGGTGCAACGGAAAGTCCTGCTGCCAACCCTGGATCAGGGTCTGGCGCAAGCCGGCGCAGCAACTGGGCGGGGCAGCATGGATGGGCATGGTGGGTGCATGGTGGTTGGCTCATCCCACGCTGTCTTTGATCTTGTGCAAGCTTGCCCGGGTGGCCGGTTGATGGACATCAAGACCCCTGCCGACCGGCTGCCGTCCTCAAGGCAAGGGACATCTCTGGATGGCCCGCTTGCTCCACAGGCGTTTCGCAGCGCAGACTGCCACCTGCCGTGGCGTTACGACGGCGACTTCTCCGTGGGAGCGAGCTGCATGAGCGAACTGCGCCCGGTGGTCCTGGCAGGGCGGACCGTCTGGATCGAGAGCGACGAGGTGCCGGCCTCGGCGCCAGCCACCGCCGCCGCGCCGCCGATGGGCAGCGCCAACCACCCGGCGTTGACCCGCACGTCTGCCGGCGGCGCTGCGGCGCCCACACCGGCGCCGGCGCCAGCACTGGGTGCGGCGGAGATGGCGCAGATCGGCCCGACGCTGGAGGCGGTGCTCGAGCCCATCAAGGCCAGTTGCCGCACGCTGCCGTCGCTCAGCGAGGTCACCGTGGAAGTTTCGCTAGGTTTCAAGGGCTCGGTCGGGTTCTTCGTGGCCAAGGGGGAGGCCAACGGCGCCGTGAAGGTGGCCGTCAAGTGGAGCCCGGGCAAGGACTGAGCGGTAGAGCGGCTGCGAGGACCTCATGCCATTGCCTAACGATTCGCTGGTGAGCTTCTGGCGCTCGGAGTTCGACTCCAGCCCCGGCTGCTTCGTCTGCAGCGGCGTGTTCGTGGGCGACGGGCTGATCCTCACCGTCAAGCACGCGTTCGAGGATGCCGCCAATGGTGCGTTGTGGGCGCGGCCTCACAGCAATGCCACGCAGGCCATGCCGCTGCGCCAGTCGCCGCACACCGACCCGCTGCTCAAGCACCCCGAGCTGGACGCCGCGCTGGTGCGTGTGGAGGCCATGCCGCTGCACGCCCGCGCCGCGACCATCGACTTCGGCGGCAACATGAACGCGCTGGGCCCCGACGTGACGCTGAACGGCTACTTCCGCGGCCATCACGAGCGGCCGCTGCCCTTGCGGGTGGTGCAGTTCGATGCCGCGCTGCGCCACCACGAAACCGAGCCCAAGCACCCCGAGGGCTACAGCGGCGCCGGCGTCGCCAACGGCGACCGGCTCTGGGGCATCAGCTACGCGCACTACACCGACGGCAACGTCGCGCGGGGCTGCGTGCTGTCCATCGACCAGCTGATGGCCGGCTGGCTGGAGGCGCACCTGCGCAGCCGGGAAGCGCCGTCTTACGACATTCCGGCGCGTGAGGAAGAAATCCGGCAGCTCATCGGCCAGGCCGACGTGGAGGGCGCGCGCAGGCGGTTGATGGACCTCATCGACTCCTTCCTGCACGAGCCGGGCATGAAGGAAGCCAAGATCCGCGTGACCAGCCTGAGCGCGCGCCAGCGCCTGCTGAACCAGCAGATCGACGCGCTGCGCGACGCGCGCGACCGGCTCGAGGCGACGATGCGCTTCACGATGGAAATCGTTGACGCCCTGCTCGCCTTGCTGAACGAGGTCGTCGAGTCGCTGTCGCGCCGACTCCAACCGGGAGCTGCCTGATGCAAGAGCCCACCCCACCGGCCGGCACCGAGGCCTTTCTGCACGAGATGCGGACCGAGGCCGGGCTGCTGCGCGACGGCCTGGCGCCGCAGGGCCGGGCCGACGGCGCCAGCCGCCTGCTGTCCTTCGCCGAGAAATACGCGGTGGCACCCGCGCTGCGCGACGAGGCCCTGAAGCTGCGGCTGATGTCGCGCCTGCAGGGCGCGACGCCCTCCAACGACCTGGTGCTGCGCATGACCGCGCTGGTGGACGCCATCCTCGCCGAGCACACCGACGCGCAAGGCGTGGCGGGGCTGGAGGAGCGCGCCCGCGTGAAGGCGCAGTTGCGCGAGCACTACCTGCGCTCCGCCCCCGAGCAGGCGGTGTTCTTTCGCTGCGACGGCGTGGCCAAGCGCTACGGTGGGTTCAGCATGGGCACGCTGACGCTGGAGCTCAGGCTGGGTGAGATCACCGGCGTCGTCGGTCAGAACGGCCACGGCAAGACGACGCTGCTGAAAATCGTCAGCGGCCAACTGGCGCCCAGTGAAGGGACGCTGGCCTACCCGATGCTGCATCAGCGCGAGCCGGGCATCGACTGGCCGGTGGTCAAGGATCACATCGCCTTCGTGCCGCAGGAGCTGCCGCCCTGGCGCGGGCGCCTGCTCGACACGCTGCATTTCGAAGCCGCCATCCACGGCGTGAAGGGCGAGGACAACGAGCGCGATGTCCGCTTCATGGTCGAGCGGCTGGACCTCGGCGGCCATGTCGACAAGCGCTGGGACGAGCTGTCGGGCGGCACCAAGCTGCGCTTTGCGCTGGCCCGCGCGCTGGTGTGGAAGCCGCGCCTGCTCGTCATGGACGAGCCGCTGGCCAATCTGGACGTGCTGGCCAAGGGGCGGCTGCTGCTGGATGTGCGCGACCTGGCCCAGTCCTACATCCACCCCATGGCCGTCATCATGAGTTCGCACGATCTCTACAACCTCGAGGCGGTGTGCGGCCAGATGGTGTTCCTGAAGAACGGCCGCGTGGACTTCGTCGGCGCTGTCGGCGCCATTCCGGCGCGTTACGGCGACCAGGAGTTCGAGATCGGCACGGCCATGCGCTCCAGCCAGGTACGCGAGCTGCTGGTCGGCGACCTGGTCACCAGCGTGCAGCAGGACGGCGTGCACCTGCGCATCCGCGCCGTGCCGGGCTGTCAGCCCATGGACGTGCTGCGGCTGCTGGTGGAGCGCGGCATCGCCATCACCTACTTCCGCGACAACAGCGCGTCGATCCGGCGCCTGTTCAGCTGACGCGACGCGAGCGCTCAGGAAAGCCAAGCCATGCTCGTACGCCGCCCCGCCGTGCTGCAGCTGCCGACGGCATCTCCGGTGACCGGGCCGGTGGTGTCGCCGCGCGGCGCGTCGCTCGGGCGGCGGCTCCTGTCGTGGCGCTCGCCGTCGCGCTGGTTGTTGCTGAACTACCCGTTGCTGTGGCGCGCGCGGCCCGGGCTGTTGCTGGCCGTGGCGGTCGCCGGGCATCTGCTGGCCGGCTGGCTGGCCTGGCTGCTGCCGGCCTCGGTGCTGTGGGATGGCGAGCTGCAGTTCCACCTCGTGCCGCTGGCCTATGCCTGGGCGTTGACGCTGGCGATCTTCATTCCGTGCACGCGGCGCATGGTGGTGTACCGGGACGCCGGTCGGCGCCCGCGCCAGCGGCTGGCGACGCTCGCGCTGTCGCTGGCCGCCGTGCTGCCGCTGTGCTGGCCGGCCGACCGCTTCCAGCAAGTCGTCATGCGTCGCCAGGTAGCGGCGGTCGCGGCCGAAGACGTGGTGCTGGTGCGCCGCCTCGCCGCGCTGCAGAACAGCCTGTTGAACCTCGCGTCGGAACCGGGCGGCCCCTTGCCGGGCTGTGCGGGCTGGCCGGCCGACTGGACGGCGCCGGACGCAGCCGGGCGTCTCAATGATCTGCTGCGGCGCAACCGCCTCGACGGCAGCCTCGATGCCGAGGATCTGGCTGCCGCGATCGCCGGCCAGCCTCCGTCCTGTGGCGGCGTCGACACCCCGACGGTGGATGCCCGGGCGTTCTTCTTCCTGCGCCTGCCGCTGGAGCGCCCGTCGCAGCTCGCCGATGTGTGGGAGCAACTGGAGGCGAGCGACTGGCACAGCCTGGCCGCCAACCACGTCATGGCGCTCGGGATGGTGCCGGTGTTCTGGCTGGCGCTCATCCTGATGTCGCAGCCGCGGCGCCCGGTGGCGCGGCGCTGGCTGAGCCGGCTGTCCGGCCGGGTCAGCCGGCTGGCGCGCTGGCCGCGGCTGCCGCTGCTCGGGCGGCTGGAGGACTATCTGCTGCGCAACCGCCCCGCGTGGTGGGCGCTGTGGCCGCTGCGCCTGCTGCTGCTCGCCACGCTGATCTGCCTGCCGGGGGCGGCGCTGTCGCTGTGGGTGCAGGGGGCCGGCGCCGGCACGCCGGCGCTGCTGTTCGGCGGGCTGATGTACCTGGTGCTGGGGATCTCGCTGGCCTTGCACTGCCATCAGCTGCCGCTGCACAGGGCCAGGTTGCGCCGGCCGTCGGTGTTCGCGCTGCTGGTGCTCACGACGCTGCTGCCCGTGCTGCCGTTCGAGGGCCTCGTGCTGGGGCTGGGGGCGTCGGCCGGGGTGGGCGCGGCCAAGGGCGGCGCCGCGATGCTGGCGATCGCGCTGTACTACGTCACGCCTCACCTGCTGACAGCCTGCCTCGTCATGACGGTGGTGCGCATCCGCGTGGCGGTGGTCGTCGTCATCCTCGGCGTGTTGGTGATGGGCGTGGTGGCGGCCATGCCGGAGGTGCACGGCGCGTTCTTGGCCGGCTGGCTGGCGAGCTGCGCGGCGCTGGCGGTGAGCCACGCGGTGCTGCGCCTGCTGGGCTTGCGGCTCACGCGGGCCTTGCTGCTGATGGTGCTGACGCTGGCGCCCGCGGCGCTGGTGGCCGGCATGATGCTGGCGCTGGAGCAAGGGCTGGCCGCAGACGATGCTTTGGGCGACCTGTGGATCCTGGCGGTGTGGTGGCTGGTGTTGTGGCTCGGGCCCGTGCGTGGCCGTTCCCGCGTGCTGGACGAGCCGGCGGATCGCTGAACCGGCGCTGCCCAGCACGCCGATCCGGGCGACGGCGTTGGGCATATTCCCGGCCGGCAGGCTGCCGGGGCGCTGCTAGAGTGCCCCGCCGATGACGGCGACGGTGCCGTGCGGGAACGGGGAGGGCGGTCGGTGCAACGCAAATGGATGGTCGTGGCCGGGCTGGCGGCTGGGGCAGTGGTGGCGGCCGGTGCCGTGATGCTGGGGGCGCACAAGCGCTTCAGCGGCCACATCAACGCGCTGGGCGTGGCGCTGGATGCGCCGGCGGCCTATGTCGCCACGCCGTCGCTGACGGCGCTGTCGCGCGATCTCGTCAAGGCGCCCGTGCTGCGCAACCTGCTGACCGAGGACTTCGCGTTCTATTACGAGACGCACGAAGACCGGCTCGGCCTGGCCGGCGCCGTCAAGCGCGTGGCCTTCGAGCACGAGACCACCTGGCGTGACGACCTGCTGGCGCTGGCGCTGGACCAGCCCAGCGAAGCGGCGCTCTGGACCGACGCGCGCGGCGCCGCCCGCCACTGGGCGCTGGCGATGACGCGCGATGCGCTGGCCCGCGTCATCCAGGGGATCGGCCAGCTGGCGGCCAGCGATGCGCAGCTGACCTTGATCGCCGACGTGCCGCTGGCCACCTTTGCGATGGAGACCGTGCCGGTCTATGCGCTGCAGCTGTCGCCGCGCCGCACGCTGGCCATCGCGTCGCGCGGCAACCGCGTGGTCGTGTTGTCCGACCCCGGCCTGCTGTTCGACGACGAACGCAAGCCCGACCGCAAGGCCGCCACGGTGCTCGGCGCGCTGCTGTCCGGCGACGCTGGCGACCAGGCGTTGTGGCGGCGCCACTTCGGGCTGGCCGAGCCGGCGGGCACCGCGCACACGCTGGTGGCGGGCGGCGACCTGCTCGCGCTGGGCTACCAGCAGTTCTTCCCGGCGTTGCAGGCCTTGCGCGTCGATGTGACGCCCGGCGGCGCGGCGCTCAACACCTGGGTTCGCCAGGGCAGCGACTGGCCCGCGTCGCCCTGGGCGGCCTTGCCGGCGCAGGCGGCCGCCTGCGCGGCGCTGCCGGTGAACTGGGTGCAGGCGCGCCAGGTGCTTACCGGCGCCGAGGGCAAGCGCGGTGGGGGTGATGCCGGCCCCGCGCTGGCCGAGATGGCGCGCAGCTTCGACGGCCCGGCCGCCATCTGCTGGTACGGCGCGTCGCAGTTGCACACGCCGCTGCTCGTGGCGCACGCGAGCGGCCCGGCGCCCAGCGCAGCCACGCTGCAGGCCTTCATGCAGTGGTGGTTGCCGAATCAGGCCGCCTGGTCGCCGGGCGACAAGGCCGCCATCGTCGATGCCCCCTACGGCGCCAAGCGCCAGGGTGAGGAGGTGGGCTACGAGATGGCCTTCCGGCGCGCCGGCGACTGGTGGCTGTTCTCGCCCGACGCCGCGCTTGTCTCGCGGGCCGAGGATGCCATCGCGCGCCGCTACCCCAGCGTGGCCGACACGCTCGGCGCTGGCGCCAAGACCGCGATCGCCGTGGCGGCACCGAGCCAGGTCGCCGAGCTGCTGCGGCGCGAGGCGCTGGCCGTGCTGCCGGTGGAGCAGGCCGACTTCCGGCAGGCCGCCGAGACGCTGCTGTTCCCGCGCCTGGC
>JACCDX011762529.1_pt1 | contig 18542 bp, 9 predicted proteins | sample 7449681 | NCBI WGS metagenome assembly JACCDX01 (sample SAMN15323450, study PRJNA562643) | freshwater metagenome | isolation source: river surface water | place: USA:Blue River Watershed | collected 2017-08-18
CCATCAGTTTTCTCTCTTGCTAATTCTAAATCACCATTAAGAGCTCTTACTACAATTTGTTTTAAATCACCAAATGTAAGATTCATTTGTATATCAAATGGATGATTCATATGCCCATATGCACCACCTTCCAATAATATAGATTCTTTTTTCAAACTTCTTTTCTGAAGAATTAATTGTTGTATTTGCGAAAATATATCTGCAATATCTTTATCTAATTTCTTTTCATCTGCGCTCATTGGAGATTCAATATCAACATTAGAATAAAGTTTTTTCTTTTTTGCAATTAATACATCTACTTTTTTAATCAAATCATGTCTTACCTTATCTAAATCCTTTGCGATTTCAGATGAAGTAGCTTCGTTTGTAGATTCACCTATTTTTAATTTGTCAATTTCTCTATCAATTCTGTCTATTTCTGCTCTAACTTTTAATTGCTTTGGTGAGTTTGGCATCATTTTAAATGCCTGATTCATCAACTTCAACTTTTCTAATTCTAACTCTTTCTTCTTTTTTAGATTTTTATTTGCATTAGCCGCTGCTATCATATATCCCATTGGGAATCCAGCTTCGTTTGTTGGAGTTTCTATTTTAGAAAGTTTACTATAATAGTTTGGGTCTTCATATAAGTGGTCTAATGCAATTTCTTTTGCTACATTAATATCAGTAGTATGTTCTCTTTCAACCGCATATCCTTTTATGAATTCTTGTTTTAAAACCTGTGGAGTTATATTGTGGTGTTTGGCTATGTCAGATAAACTCATACCCTTTGCCAATCCGCCAGGTATTTTATCAACTTGTACAGCTATCTCTTTTACTGGTTGGTATTCTTCACTACCATCTTTATCTAACTTAGATTTTAATTTCTTAACATCTTTTGGATTTGGCGCACCATTAATATATCCACCAGCTAAACTTAAACCAACACCAGCTCCACCACCCAATCCTTCTTTAATATCTTTTTTGGGAATTCTGAATGTTACGGCTTTCTTACCATTGATTGTTGGCATTCCCCATTCATCTTTACCAATGGATTTAACAACAACTTTTTTGTTTTTAAATTTACCCATTAAGATTTCATCACCAACCTTTACATTCAATTTTATTTCTTCATTAATACACTCTTTTAATTTTTTCAATTTAAGAGTAATCATTTTAAATATTTGGTCATCAAACTTTGGATATGCTTTTGTAAAATTCTTTTTTCTCTCAGCTTCACTTCCACTACTTAACCAATAACGAACATCAGTACCACTAATAGGATTTGGTTGAGCAGGAGCTGTATATACATATCCTTTATCTAAATACCCAACTTCTACTTTACCTTTATATGGAGTGAAGTATTTACCACCTAAACGTGATGAATCTTTTTCACCCAAAACAGTTATAAAACCAGTTGTATCTGAATCAAATTTGTTTAATATTTCTTCTGGAGCGTATGGGTTTCTTACATTAAAGATTTTGTTTGATGGAATACCAAACATCTTCTGCATTATAACTTTTTTTTCTTTAAACCCAAATGGAGATTTGTTTGAATCGGTTACATCGGAAGTTCCTATATACACATTATCCTTTCCGAATTTCTTAACTAAGTGGTCATAAGTTGCGTAGTGACCCTTATGAAATGGTTGAAAGCGGCCAGAATAGACAACAACTACTTTGTCCATTTGGTCCGCTTCTCCCAATATTGTTTCTACTAAAAATTTTGCTAATCCTTTCATATAGTTTACTTACTATATAAATATTCGGATTATTCTTTTACAACTTTCATTGATGAAACTTGCTTAGGCTGTTGTTGTTGCTCTGCTAATTGTTTTCTAGTTGGTGCACCTGGTTGATATTGAATCATACCTTCTTGTAAATTAATTCTACCTTGTGGGTATTTTTCATCCAATGCATCTACAACATCCTTTACTTCTGCATTAACAGCTTTAAATTCAGCTTCAGTAGCTGCTAAAATTTCATCAAGTTTTTCCAATTCTTCCTTTAGTTCTTTTTTTCTTATATAGATTTGACCAAAATCGGAAATCAACATTGCTGATTTTTCGTTTAAATCTGTAAGAGTTTTTACCACATCCGCATCAAGTTTAACTTGTGCGATTTCAATTGTTTGTTTTTGTGGAATGCTATCTAATTCTGCCATAAATTCTTATTTTTAATTTGTATATATAACTATATTATTTTTGGTTTTTTAAAATGTTTGTTGTACTAAAACCGGGTATTTTATTAAAAAATTCTATTTTTGGAACATATTCAACTCCAATAATTTGATGGTATTCATAATCATTTCCAATTACCAATACATCAGGTCCCCATTCTTTTATTCGTTCTACCAATTCATCATCAGTTCCAAAAGACACCACAGATTCAACACCATTGATAGCGGATACAAACTCCATACGGTCAGCCAATGTATTGAACGGCCTTTCCATTCCTTTTTTTGAACGAACTCTTTCATCCGTATCAATCCCCACTCGTAAGGTGCCCAAGGATGCACCATATAACATAAGCCTGATATGGCCAATGTGTAAAACATCAAAAGTTCCATTTATCCAAATTTTTTTCATTATAAAAACTTCTCCAATTCTTTAATTACCATTTCGGAAGTAATTGATTTGGTACATTCAAATTGTCTATCAGTTCCTTTATGGTCTGGGCACCAATTCCAATCGCCAGCATCTAATCTAATTCTATTAAAACAACCTTTACATTTTCCTTCAGGTGCGTTTATTCTAATACAATCTTCCATTTCAGCCCAATCATATGAAAATCCACTTATCAAAACAGTTGGTACATCTAATGCCCAACTTAACCAACTCAAACCACTACCAATTCCAATGAATGCTTTTGATTTTAACATTTCATCCATAACTCTTTCAATTGGTCCGTTTGGATGATGTACAATTCCTTTTGGATATTTATTACCCATATAATCATCACCTTCTTTAGATAATAGTTTTACAACATATCCTCTATCATTTAACCAATTTACTACATCTTGCCATCCGGTAGGATTGTTCCAAAACTTAGATTGTGCAGTACCAAATACTGCTATACAAACTTGCTTAGTATTTGATTCAATAATTGGATTTCTCTTTTTTATTTTTGGTTTAACTTCTTTGTAATTTAATCCCAATATATCAGAACACATTTTTTGAAGTGTGACTTTTTTAGGGTCAATTGGATTCTTCATTAAATTAATAGAATCATCTTCTTTGTAAAACAAACCAATACTATACATAGCGTATAAGTTTTGAACATTTGTTCCCGGTGTAACAAATTCTAATTGTGGATATTGGTCTATGAACATATCATTCATAAATGTAGATACTACAACTTGACAATTATGTTTTTTTCTGAATTCATCTGCATATGGAAACCAAGCCATAGAATCACCTAAAGCTTTAGAATCTAATGCAATATAAACTCTTTTATTTTCTGCATTATATAAGTGCTGATGCCAAAGTTTTCCGTTCTCATATATGTTGACTTTCCATTCAACAAAATATTCAACATTACATTTACACCAACAATTATTTTTTATAGTTGTACTGTAAACAACATTACCGTCTTCGTTATTTATGAATTCAACTTTGTATTCGGATTCTTTATTTCCTTTAATTTCAACGAAAGGTCCTCTAACAAAATGAATAAGTACTTTGTTATCAACAATTCTAATTGGATTGGTATTCTTTTTTAAATTATCGTATATCATTTAACTCCAAGTTTTAACTTTTAAATCCAACAATGAATATCCTTCAGCTTGCTTACTATACATTTTATTTGTTGTGTAACGAGGTCTCGGATGATTATAAAAAACATGGTTAAACCACAAATCACCAACATCCCATCCACAATCTTGTATTCTATCTAACCACCATTGCTTTTCTCTATTTGGAATTAAATAACAATGTGCCAAATCTTGATTGAATGCTGTCTTTGAAAATAAATCATCTAATTTTATTTTTTCTCTGGATGGATTATCTGCGAATGAAATGAATGGAACATTATCTCTCTCTGATAAGAAACATGCTCTATGCACTATCTCAACAAATTCTTCAAGTCCAGTATAGATAAATGCATCTGCTTCAAATATTAAAGTATAATCAAAGTTTTCAGTATCCATTGTTTCCAATGCTCCTCTATGTGCTAAATAACATCCATAATGTCTACCAGTCATCCAACCTAAACCAGCACCAGGATATAATTCACCAGGCTTATTATCCTTACTAATATGTTCCGGTCTTCTACAATTATCAGCAGGTGCTAATCCTTCATATGGTTCGTTTATAACTTGCTCATAATACATTCCATATTTTTCTAACTGCTTTAATGATTGAATAGATACCCTTTCCCTCATATCATCAGGTCTAGTCAATAAATGCTTAATTTGAATTCTTGGTTTTTTCTTTCTCCAATTTCTAAATCCAATTGTACATTGGTCATAAAAGAATTCATTAACTGCTTTAGTAACACCAGGAAAGAAACTTCCACCATAATCATCACCACTAATAGTTCCACCAGGCTTTACTTTATTATACCACAAACGAATATCATCTCTTACATCTTCGTAACTATGCCCAGCATCTAACATTATGTAATCAATACTATTGTTTTGAAATTGATTTGCTGCATTATGTGAAGTATCTTTAATGATATCAAACATACCATAGTTATCTGATAGTACCGTATTATCTATGAACTCATAAAATATATCTCCATTAAAAGCTCCTACAATATTTTGGTGAAGTTCTTCATCATCCGTTCCTTTAAATGTATCAATTGTTATAAACTTAATATTTTTATTTGATTCTTTTATTCTATCAACTAAATAATTTGTAGATTTACCAAACCAAGTTCCAACTTCTACAAAAACATCACCATCTTTTGCATCATTAACTACTTCATTATACAACTCATCATATGCAAACCAACCGGGTATTTCATTAAATTGAGGATTGAGTTTATCTAATATTATTTTCTTAGTTGCTTTTAAATCGTCATCAATATAAGTTACTAATGGATTATTATCGTAAGTATCTAAATAAGTTTGAAGTTTTCTAAATATAGATGGGAGTTTATAACTCAATGCCTCTTTAATTGATAAAGGATTTAATTCTAATTTAGAACTAAAATAAAACATATCACTTGCTGCATAAAACTTATCAACATCATTTCGTTCACCCCATATGATACAATGTTCAGGTTTATGTTTCATTAGTGGTGCCCAATAATGTTCAAAATTGCCTGCTTGATTTCCTACAAAATGAAATTTAATTTTATACTTTTCTAATTGAGTTGCTAATGCAAATATTTCACCTTGATTTTTACCAGGTGCAAATAAACCAACCATTAGGATATGTTTCCAATCTGATTCAAATCCTAATTCTTTTTGTGCAGCTTCTTTATCAAATTTATATTCTTCAATTGGATACTCCCACAACATAGTTTCTACACCAGTGTCTATAAATTTTTGTCTACTCCATTCTGATACCAAAACATATCTATCAGGATGATATTCTATTTCCGATGGGTTTGTAAAAGAACCATGTGTAGTTGCTACAATAAAATAGTTTCTATCTTTTGTAAAAATTTGGTCTAAAATAAAAGGTGCTAAATCAAATTGTGGAATCTCCTGAAAATGAATAATATTGGGATTAAATTCCTTTATAATATTAAGTACTTCCGATTTATCATCGCCTAATGTATGTACTTCAACTAATGATTTTATTCTATTTTTTTGCACTACAAAAGCATTACCACCACTATTGTTTAATTCAACAACTTGAATATCAAAATCATTTACAAAATGTTTGATTTGCTTATATGTGTATTGTGGTTGTCCTCCAGTTGATAGATGGGGACATATGTACAGTAACTTTTTTTTAGCCATAACTTTTTCAAATATACAAAATTATTTGGAATTTTCCAAATTTATTTTTTATAAGTAACTGTACCCTCTTTTAAATCTATTTCCCCATTTGGATAGATTTGTTGTAAAGATTGTAAAGTTGCATTTAAATTTGCAGAAACTTCATCAATTCTTGATTCAAATGATGATTTTAATTCTTCTAATTTTTTAATTTTAATTGTTAAATCTCTAATTTCCAATGCTACCTGTCCCAATTCAAATACTAATTGGTTTGCTTCATTTTGATTTTTTACAATAGTATCTAAATTTTCTTCAGATAACTTTTCTGTTACATATTCCATATTATTTTCTTTTATATATAAATATATAAATTTTTATAAAGAACCGCTAATTTGCGCTTCTAATTTTTCTACTTTTTTATTCAATTCTTGGATTGCTTTGATAGCATGGCTGAATAAAGAGTCATAATCTACATACAAATCTCCACCAGGTTGTTCTATTACAAAATTCTTTAATGAAGTTTTTTGAATATCTTGTGCAATAACACCAACTTTAGTATTACCCACCGCTTCATTTGTTGCAGTATCTATATATTTAAATGTTTTTAATTGTATTTCGTTTAGTTTATCCAAACTACCAGATGGTAATATTTCTATTTCGGCTTTTAATCTTTCATCCGATGGGTTACTACCATCTGCAACTTTTATTCTCATATTAGCATTTGTGGTAGAATTACCAACAACCGCATAATATCCTGCACCAGGCTCTAACCAAACGAATTGACCAGGAGAAATTCTAACACCAGCACTTCCGTATAAACCAGCGTATGTAGTGTTATCCATTGTAATATATGTACTACCACCTTCAATGTACACACTATCAAAATTATCAACAGTAAATGCATTACCACTACTAACCACATCTCCTCTAAAAGTAGCACTAGAACCAACTGAATATACAAATGGTGATATAAGTCCACCAGATGCATTTCTATCTACTTTAAAGTATGTATCGGAATCTTTTACTACTTGAATACCACCACCAACTATTTCGGTTTTTTCAATTGAAGGTGTTATATTACCACCATAAAAATACAAATCAGAATTTAAAGTTGCATCTACATAAGCATAACTATATTCTTCCGTAAATGGGTCATATGTTTCTTCCGAAGAATATACAACCATATAAGGTCTAACATAATATGTTGCTGATGTTGTTGCTAAAAATACGGTAGTAAATGATTGTAATTGAAGATTACCAGCTCCACTCTTATAACCACCACCAGATAAGAAATAAGTTGAGTTAGCTACTGTTGGTGTTGAGTTTGTAGATAATAATAATCCAAATGCTACTGATAGATACTCACCACTATTTGTAATTGTTGGTATGAATCCCGTTCCCCAAGTAAATTGATATGTTTTACCAGCAGTTAAAGCTGCAGTATCTCCATGCACAGCTCCATAGTAAGGAGTACCATCACCATCAACAGTTCCAGATGGTAGATATGGCGTTCCACTCACACTTGGCCAAACAGCTGCCACAGATGTCAAATCTGTTAGTGCAGTATTTGAGTTAATATCAACCAATAAACTACCACTATAAAATACTTCAAGTGCACCTCTGCTTGAATTCAATTTAACCCTTCTATTTCCATCAGCACTTGTATAATCAAGACCAGCAGATGTAATTGTCCATCCACCAATACTACCGGCGGTTGCGGTTAATACTCCCGATAATTCAAGAGTAGTACCATTCCAATAAAGATAGTTATTACCAGCACTAACAGTTTGTCCTAATCGCATTCTACCACCAGCATCTAAATAGAAACCAGTACCAGCTGTAATTGATGATGCATCAGCACTTCTTATAAAACCAGTATTACTTCCTTCTGTACCAATTACCAATCCTCTAGTAATTGTTGCGTCTTGTGCTAATAATATATTTGTTGCAACTGAACTAAATGTTGCACCAAATGATTCCCAATATGTAGTATATGAACCACCATCAATTGGTCTAGTTGTATTATCAGAAGGAGTATATGTTACTTTACAAAGATAATATTGACCGTCAGTACCTTGTACAACATCTCTTCTTGTTGCTTCTCTAAAATATTGAGTACCTGCTGCAAATGGTCCTCTATAAACTACACCAGGACCAGGTCCTCCAGCAGTTCCTGCAGTACCACCACTACCAGCCGTACCAGAAGTTCCTGCTGCTGCCGCTACTATCCAAGGACCAGCACCAGGGTATCCAGTAGTTCCATTAGTATTATTAGTTGCCACATGCGATGTTGCGGATGTACATTGCCAACTCTGTCCTTGATATGAAACTATATCGTTTGCATAGTATGTATATCCAGCAGTCCAAGCTCCTCTCAATGAACCTTCACTAACTCCAGGAGAAACCTGTCTGATTGCTCCAATAATTGTTAAGGTATCACCATCCCAAAACATTCCTTTACCAGAAGTATCTGATGTTTTAATAGAGAATCTACCCGTTGTACCAGCTGCTCCATTCTCATAAACCCCTAAGAAAATACCAGGTCTATCATAACCAATAACACCAGTTGCTGCAGCTGATGAACCAGCCGTACCTGCTGTACCAATTGTACCAGTCTGACCTAATGCTATGTATGGGTCAGGTCTTCCACCATTAATTACAATATTTGCAAATGCACCAGTTGTATCTTTAGTACCAACATTGATTGAGTTTTTTACATATGACCTTTCAAATATTGCTAATTTAGCTGCTACGAAAAAATCTTCCTGTCCCAAATATCTCCAATATTCATTATCCCCGTCAACAAGTGGTTGTTGTGCACCAATTAATGTATAACCAGCAGGTGGTGAAGCTCCTCTATAAAAAGTTGATGTAGTTGGATTTACATAAGTTGTTGGACCAGAACCACTAATTGCCGCATAATATTTTGTTTCATCTTGCGTTGCTTGGAATGTTACAACATCTAATCTATCATTTATATTCTCAACACTTCCATAATAATCAATGGTATTACTCCATTCACCTCTCATAACCAAACCAGGTCCAACCGCTCCTTCATATTGTATAGCAAGTGATTGTGTTTTATAAAAAGTTTGTCTACCTTCACAATCTATTTGATATACAATTTGACCAATAGGATTTGCATTAGGGTCTGTCCACCCAACTATACTTGCCATAGTAGCTGGTGTTCCACTTATAAAACTACCGGCCGTTAATCCACCAGCTAAAGTAATATGCCCAGATTTAGAATATACACTAACTCTACATTTATCTTTTGATAATCCAGTTGTACCATATGCATCAGTATCAGTTGCTGGCATTGTGGATATATTTGTTAATTCTGTACCTCCTCTATAAGCTCTTATAATATTTCCTGTTCCTTGGAATGATATACTACCCGCCACTTTGTAAACTACTGCCGAACTTTCATTTGTCAACTTAATATCGTATGGAGCAGGTGGTTCAAATTGTACTGAGATTGATTGAGTTACAAATTGAGTTTGTCTTGTCAAATACGAACCAGAAGATTCTCCTTCAAATTCCACTTTATAAACAATTTGTCCACTCTTATTTGTAGCTGGCGCTGTCCATCCTGTTATGTTTCCAATTTCAGCTGGATTTGATACTGGAAATTTATTATTTACCATAGTAATCCAAGAAGATTTACTGAAAATGGATGCAGATGAATATCCCAAATATCCTATAAAGTTTCCTAAGTAATCATCAACTCTAGTATTATAATTGTAATATGGAACATTTTCTAATTGCTCAGTACCTTTAAATGTTGTTATTTTCATTCCAGTACCAGTAAACGATGTAGTCCATAAATCAGCGGTTATACTACAATTATCATTTGTTGAAAGTAATTTATAAGAATCTGCCCCAGCTTTTATACCAGCAATTGTTAATGAATTTTCAGCTCTAATTGGGGCAGTTGATGATGAATTACCATCTCTAATTTTTACTGTCCATGTTGCATTTTCACCAGGCCCAGTAGCATCACCACCACCAATTTCCATAGTAGCGTATTTTGAACCAGGAGCATCTTCAGGAACTATACCAGTATAATCAGTATCATCCTTAAAAAATTGAAACCAAACAGCTCCAGTTGTATTTGTTGCAGTTGCTGTTAAAATAATTGGGTCTAATGGTGCCGTAACAACACCATCCTTATTAAAGTTTACTGTATCATATGATGCTTTTAAATTTACAGTTCTTGCATTGGCAGGTGCTACATTCTTTGTAAATGTTTGAGTTCTTTGTATAACAGATGATGTATATTCATGACCAGGTCCTAATGCGTATGGATACACAACAATATTATATTGTGCACTTGCGGATACATATGGATAATCAAATCTATTAAATGCTAATGTAGCAGTATTAAATGATGAACTTGATATTGTTGCCGCAGTAATATTTGATGTTACTACCGAACCACCATTTTGTATTCTAAAAGTACCAGGTGCAGTTGATTGTGTTGTGAATCTTAAAAAATCATCACCATCTTTTACTTGTATTGTTGTATTAGCCGCAGTATAATCCGAAATATACCCAACCTCATCTGCTTTTAAATTTGGGGCAGATGGTGTTATAATAACTTGAATTGGTGGTGCTCCTTCTAATACTTTTGTATAATTTAAAAATACACTTTGTGTATAAATTGATGAAGTAAAGTAAGGATGTATTTGTAAAGGTATTTCTATACTACCACTCAATTGAGTTAAGTTAGAAGATGCACTTATAATTAAAGATGCCGTATAATCCACACCATTTGATGATGTAAATTGTATATTACCAGGTACAATATTAATTCCTCTAATAGATGAAGTTGCTACATGGAATGTACCATGTGATGCAAAAGGGCTTGTAGCAACACTTCCAGTGAATGATAGATATCTAGCGCCTTGCTTTAGTTTAATTTCAGCTATTGTTGGTTTATAATCATTTACAATACCTCTTGAATTTGCACCCAATGCAACTGTTGATGGTACTACTTCAAAAACAATACTCTCATCACCAGGTTTACCTTCTGGTACAATTTGGAATAACTTATCTACACTAACTGATGCAGATGTCCAAGGTTCAGTATATGTTACACTAATTAAAAGTTGTTTACTTTGAGAAAGAGGTGAACCATATATAAAATTTGATGCATCTGGTCTTGGATTTATAATACTACCCGATTCATCATAAGCTGCTATTGTTATATTTTCAGCACAACTCCAAGTTGTGAATTGCATCCAATATTCAGGAACCCAATCTTTGTTAATTGACATAGATGGGTAAATTTCAAATGATGCACTTATTGGTGCTTCAAATGTACCTCTTTTGTAAAAAGAAGCCGTTGCAGATGAATATACCGGTGTGAACTTTGTTTGAGTTCTTGGATTTATTGTAAATGTGTCAGCATCATACAATATAACACCAGCATCCAAACCATCTTGAATATCCGTTAAAGTTAGTGAAGTTAATATTGATTCCGATGGTGATGTTGAACCAGTTGGAATCATATAAAGTGTAAGCTGTCCGTTAATTGAATCTCTATTAAAAATAGCATTATATTCAACTTGACCAGAACCAGTAACACCAGGCTGAATACCTCTAACAAACTGACTTTGGCTTGCTTCTAATAATGTAATATAAGTTGAACCAGATTGTACATATAAAAGTGTATTTGATTTTCCAGCTGGCAATCCTCTTTGTAATTTTACTTCATTTACACCATCAATACGAATAGCTTGAACTTCCAAAGATGATGATGGGTGTGAGTTTCTAATTATAGTTCCGTTATAAGGTCTGATTTCATAGTTTACACCGCCCTTACCATCTATAACTCTCGTAATTACAATTGAGTCTTCAACACCTTCACACTCTACTGTATATTCTATAAATTGTACAACTATTTCTTCCAATGATGGGTCTCTTGAACCTGTGAAATTTTGTACAGTTAAAAATACATTATTATTTGAACCATTATTATCATTCAAATAGCCAGGAAATTGTCCACCGCCCCACCCCGGTGTTATCAATTGAGAATACATTGATGATGATAATTCAGTACCAAAGAAATCAAATGAACGAGATGTGAATGTATATGAACCAGTCAAATAATTTTTAACAATATCAATATTAATTACAGTTGGTGGTACTGGATTTCCATTACCAGAACCAGAATCAAATTGAAAATACAAAGATGATGGAATTAACTCAATACTTTTATTAATTACATTTAAATTACCACCATCAAATGTTTTTGTTTCAGTTACAACAACAGGTATATAGTTGTTATTAATATCATAAAATTGAAATAAGAAATCAAATGTTTCCGCTGGTAGTGTTCTTGGTATTGGTTGTATAAAAGTTATCTCATCAGGACTAAAAGATGTTTCTTGAGAAGCTCTAAGGCTAACATCTGCAATATGCCACCCAGTTCCCTTTACTTCAAAATACAATTTAGGATTAATGAAATTTTCTGATTGGAAATTTACAGTATCAATTGTTTTTTGTAAAATAGCAGATGTATTACCTTTATATGTTACAATATTTTGTTCAACCGGTGTAGTGGTTGTTATACCACCATATGTAGATTCTCTAGAACCACTTATGAATATTCTTAATTGACTCAATGCCCCACCAGCCGTAGTTGTTGAATCACCTCTATAACTCAACCCTAATGTATATTCAACACCTTCTTTTAAATCAAATGATTTACTTGTATGATAATAGGTTGGTAAAACATTACCATCTAATTTTACAGAATTAAATAAATAATTTTGATTAAATGTAGTTGTTAATGAATTTGATGAAGTTACCCAATAGTTTTTAAAATTATTTTGGTCAAACAATCCATAGAACTCTTGATTTTTTGTTTGAGATTCTAAATCAACCAAAACTTCATTTGATTCCAATTGTATTTCTTGAACAAACTGATAATCTGCTAAATCTGATTGTGATTTTCTAAATATTTTAACTCTAGCAACATCACCAACAAATGTAGTTAAATCAGAAATAGTTATTTTTGCAAAAGAACCAGTTAAAGCTGTTTTTAAATTATCAACACCTTCTACATAATTGAAAGATGCGGTATATCTACTATTTGTAAAATCAGCAACTAAACCATTTTGTGTGAATGGAGTAGATACAGTTAAATTATTATTATCAACAATATCATCAACTAAAAGATTTACACCTAAATCGGTAAACTCCAAATAAGTACCAACCACAGAACCAGTCCACGCACTATTATCGCTTGTTGTAATTAAATAAGATGTTGGTAATGTATAATTAGATAAAGGTTGTCCTGCTGCTGGAGTTTGAGACCTACCAAATGCAAAACCTTTTTGAACTACTGGTGTTACTATATTATTGAATATTGGTTTTACAATTTCATTTATCGTAACTTCCGGTCTTCTATAAAATCTAACTTTATCTTCATTTGAAAGTAATTTATTTACTTTAAATGTTTTTTCCCATTTTAAATTATATATTCCTTGCCAATCCTCTGGTATTTGTTGAGTTATACCATTATCATCTACATAAGTTTTTAGTTCTCCTAATATTGTTATCTTAGCTTCACCAATCGGAGTATCTTCATATACATAAACAGCAATTACTTTTGAAATTCCTTCATAATATTCAGGAACACCATTACCAGGCTCATAATAAATCGGGTCACCATTAACATCTAATATCTGAATTTTTATTTCAGTTGTTTCTTTTAAATGCTCAGAACCCTCAATTAAAAATCCATTCTTACCGCCTGTAAATGATTCCTTAAATTCAGTTATTTTAAAATAAGTTGAATTAGGATTTGTATCTACTACAAATGTATTATAATTTGTAAGTGGTGTTGGTAATACTTCTGCGTATTTCTTTATTATTGCCATTTATTTTTCCGATTATATAAAATAAATATTTGGAATAATTATTAATGTAGAAAATTTCTAAAGAGAACTAAAGAAAATATTAGATTAGTATGAAAAAATACGCAATGATACAAATTGATGCCGAAATACATCAAATATTGAAGGATTTTTGTAAAGAAAAGGGATATAAAATAAATGGATTAGTAGAAACCCTTATAAAAGAAAAGGTAGAAGCTTCTAAGAAACCTCTACCTAAAAATATATTACCAGTTAATTCTAAAACTTAATTTTAGAAAACCCATCTATCTTTTTAATCTCAATAAGTCCATCCACAATATCTCTCATTTGTTCTAAGTGAGAAATTACCCATATAAAATCAAATTGAGTTTTTAGATATTGCATCATCATAAATAAGGATGATAGGTTATCCGCATCCAAAGTTCCAAATCCTTCATCAATTACTAAGAAGTTAGGTCTAGGAAGGTTGCATATATTAATTAGAGCCACTCTAATCGCTAATCCACTAATGAACTTCTCCATACCACTACACATCTCTAAAGCCCATTCCTGGTCTTCGTAAACGATTTTAGCGTTAATGTTCTTTCCATCGGTATCCATTGATATTGAGAAGTCTACCACCTGCCCTAATATATTATTCACTTCGTTCTCAATTGCTGGAAGTGCTTTTGCTATTAGTTCGTAAGGTACACCATCTTTCTTAACTGCATCTAAGTAGAATGTATATAATTGGTTTTTACTTTCCAATTCTTTTACTTCTTCCATCTTAGCCTTCATATTGTCAATGTAAGTTTTTGTTGCACCTACTTCTGACATCAACTTCAACATAAGTTTATTTACATCCGATATTTGTTTTTCAACACCTTGCTTCAATCTACGAACATTTTGAATTTGAATATCTAATGCCTGATTTTTAGTTATTGTTTCTTCATTATCATTGTATCGTTGGATATCCGCAGTTACTGATTCTTTTTGATTTTGTAATAATTCAATTTTAGAATCAGCGTTTCTAATATCACCTTCCAATCTTTCTCTTACAACAATCAATCTTTTGTGTTCATCAGTCCACTCTTTCCATTTACCAAATTGTTCTTCTACACCATCCAACTCCACCAATTGAACTTTAAGGGCATCTAACAATATATTAAGAGTTTCTAATTGATTACTTTGCTCCTCCAACTTTTTTTCAGTTTCTTTTGCATCCTTTACGAATACATTATTCATACAAAAAGTACAATTAGGGTCATACTCATGCTCTGCTAAATGTTCTAACTTTTCTTTATTAGAGTTTATTGATTGTTCCAATAACTGAATTTGGTGGGTTGTATCTTTTATCTGTCCTTTAACTAAATTCAATTGGATTTGAGCTTCACCAATATCCGTACCATTAATACTAACATTAGAATCAACTATTTGCTTTGCTTCAAAAACCAATTGTTTTGTTTCAGTTAGTTTTTGTGTTTTATCAAATTTAGTATCTCCCCAAGTCGTTAAATCCTCACCAATCTTTTTAAGTTTACGATTCAATTCATCAATATCTAAGTTACCTTGAATTGGAACTATTTCTTGCGATAAGTTTACAATTTGTTCTTCTAAGTCACTCTTACGAGTTTCTAATTCTTTTTTCTCCAAATCCAACTCCCCATACTCAACCTTCTTCTCAGCCAAGTCGGTTTCCTTTTGGGCTAATTCAGTCGTAAAATCCGTCCTTTTGAAATTTCTGATGAGAGCGTTCACATCTTTGATATCGTTTGTAGCCGTTTCATACAGCTTATCAAACACATCTAGTCCCATAAACTGAGCCATCAAGTCCTTTCTCTCCGATTGTGATTTATCAATGAATAGGGCGTTGTTAGCTTGTAAGGAAAGTGCAGTCATTACAAAATCTTCATAACGGCCTACATACCCTTCAATGACTTGGTTAGTATCCCTTCTTTCCGTTCCGTTTAGGGATTCCCTTCCACTATCACCATCTTTCCAAAAGTCCACATCTACCTTTACATTCTTTCCCTTATTAATAGTTCTACCTTCTCTACGGATATGGTATTGTACCCCATCAATAATAAAGTCCAATTGACAATGGAAATCTGATTTACGATTATTCATTATTGCAGCTGCCTTATAAGCTCTACTACATTTGTCAAACAAGCAAAAGGAGATTGCATCAAATAGAGATGATTTACCTTGTGCGTTTGGTGCGAATAATCCCATTAGTCCGTTTACTTTGTCAAAATTGATTACATTGTCCTCTCCGTAACTGAACATATTAGAGAATTCAAACTTCACCGGCTTCCAGCTTATGTTTCTTTGAGTATCGTCCGCACTTATTCTACTATTAATATCTCTATTGATTTTCTCTATACCTTCCAAGTCCTCTTTTGTCACAAATGGCATCATTCTTTCAATATATTCACCTATTAAAGAGTTTTGATGGTTTATATCACTCACACTATCAACCTCCAACCTTGCTTCTCTATCGTTGGTTTTCTTCTTATTAAATGTATCCGTTCTAATGATTGTAAAGTCCTCAACACCATACTTTGCCGTAATATCAGCCATCATTCTCTTAGTATCTGCGGTATCCGTATTAGTTACTCTCACTCTTAAACGAGGATACTTAGGCATATCAGTTACATCCGGCACAATACCACCATCCACATCTAAAGTGTAATATCCGTAATCGTTTGGTAAATCAATTTCTTCGTAGGTCATTGTTTCCAAATCCCAAGCTAAGAATCCGTGCTTATCTAATGTTTCACCAAAGTTTTGTTGTACTAAAGAACCAGCATAAACTACTTTACATCCTTTAGGTGAAATCATTTCTTGTCTTTTGTGAATATCTCCTAATAGGGCTAAATGGTATCCATCAAATATTTCAGTTGTAAAGTGTCTACTACTAACTACATACCCCACATCCGTTGTAGAGTTATCAACAGGCCCGTGAAATAATGCAATCTTAACTTCTGCATTTAAATTTTCTGCTTTAGGCCAATTAGATTGATTATCAAATATTGAAAATACACCAAACTGACATTGTTGATATGAAAAAACTGATGTATTTCTTAGGTAATGTAAGTTTGGTAATTTTAATGCATCTACAATTGGAGTAAGTACATCCAATCTGTCCGAATTGTTCATATTACAATCGTGATTACCAGCAATCATAATAGTTGGGCATGTCTTAGAACATTCAGTTAATAACCAACTAATCTCTTTCACCAACTCAGGGCTCATTTCCAATTTAGCATGAGCTATATCTCCAGCTAAGTAAATAATAGAATCATCAGTTCCTCTTTTCTTAATCTCCTCAAACATAGAGTAGAATACTTCTCTAAACTCTTTGTGTCTTTTGATGTTACGAATGTGTATATCCGCAATGTGATAAATTGTTTTTAATTTACTCATATGGATTTTATTTTTTTAATTCTTTAAATAAAATTATTTTTTGATTTTCGCCGGTTGGTTTTACAAATAGTTCTTTTAGTTCTTCTCCGGTGTGCCATTTCATAGAAGATGATTTGTGTTTAGGTAACCCAGCTGTTTTACCTATTATCTTCCAATTATCTGCTAAATAAACTGCTCCAGTGTTTCCGCCGGCAACAAATGTAATTAACCATTTCAAATCATCATCATATCTTTCTTTCCAAGCTATCGGTGCTAATTTTCTTAATTGTTTTAGGATTTGAGTTCCGGCATTTGGAATTCGTTTAGTCATACAAAATCTCCAATTGTTTCCTATGGAATTAAATATGCCTTTATATTCTTCTTTACTAACACCCAATTGGTTTAAAATATCTTTTGGTGGTGGATAAACAGAAGAACCAATACCAATCATACCAATTGGATATTGCGGAAAATTATCATCTTCATAAATTAACCAATCAATTCTCCTACCAACCGATGAATTACTTGCTACGTATGAATGATGGTTTTCTATGATATTTTTTACAATAGTTTTTTGTTCTTTTGTTTTTACTTCTACTAATATCATAGTGAATTAATTTTATTTAACAATAATTCTTCACTCGAAAACTCTTTAGTTTTCTTTAGTTCTTCATAAAATTTCTCATATCCCATATCAGCTGCATCTTTATCTTTAAGATACATCATTTTAACATTTATTCCATTCTTTCTAAAATATTCTGCTGCTTTAAGAGCTTCATTAATTGCATCATTATCTAATGAAATGATAATATCACTAATACCACTCATAAAGATTTTCTCAACTAATTGTTTAGATGGAAATTTACCCAAAAGTGGAATAGCATTTCTTTTGATTGTAATCGCATCAAACACACCTTCACATAATATAATTGGTTCATTCCAATTTATTTGAGATTCGAAACAAATTATATTTTTACTGATTGGTGGATTTTTATATTTCATTTTCTCTTCGGAATAATAAGAACGAGAAACAAAATAATTTAATGAACCATCTGAATTATATGATGGTATAATTACTCTTCTAGCATATAATCCTTCTTTACAATAGCCAATATTATGCTTTATTATATCTTTTATACCTATTCCTCTTTGAGTTAGATAAAACATAGCGTGTTTATATTCAGGATTAAATCCTTTTGGTTCTTCTGCTAAACTAATAAATTCGTTTGGGAGTGAAATGAATACCTTTGTATCGGCATCCTCTTGTTGTGATGTCCAATTACTATCTCCATAGATTTCTCTAATAATGGATATAGTTTTTCTATCAACATCCAATTTACGAAGTAACGATGTGAGTTTTTTACCACCACTATTACAAGTCCAACAATGCCATTTTTGAG
>JACCDX011861572.1_pt1 | contig 18520 bp, 6 predicted proteins | sample 7449681 | NCBI WGS metagenome assembly JACCDX01 (sample SAMN15323450, study PRJNA562643) | freshwater metagenome | isolation source: river surface water | place: USA:Blue River Watershed | collected 2017-08-18
AAAAGACAGGATATTTGTATCATCCGATAATTTTATGTAATATACCATATCGTTCTGAACTTAGTATTATAGATGGTCAGCATAGATATCAAGCACTTCAGAATATATACAAGAAAGATAAAGAGTTTAATATAGATGTTATGTTTGAAATAATTACATTAGAAATAGAAAACGATAGTTTAATAATGGATATTTACAGAAATGTTAATACATGTGAGGCGATAGACATGAAAAAAATAATAAAAGAGAAAGATTATGTTGATTTTATTCAAAAAATTAAAAATAAGTTTGGAAAATCAACAATTGTTGATATGAAAAATCATAGAAAACACTACATATTAGAGAAAGATTTAAAAAATGAACTAATAAAGAATGATTTTCTTGTTAAATATGAAACACAAACATTATTTGATAAATTTATTATGCTGAACGAGAGATATAGAAAGATGATAGAAACAAATATAGAAAAATACAATAAAAATGATGTTGAACGTTGTAGAAAAAATAACTTTTGGTTAGGGTTCGAAAGATTAGATAAATTGATGACTAAATTTTAAATATTTTTATTATTTATATAAATAATAAAAATACATTATTAAATAAAAATGAAGTTAATAGATTATAAATCATTTGAAGGTTCTATTTTAAAAGACATATTTGAGCCTGCTTATATAGATTTAAATATAGCAAAAATAGTGGAGAGTTATATATACAAAGATGTTATAAAATATGGAATGCTGTTTGATTGTAGTCCATATATAAAAGAAACATATAGAACTAGATTTAATAAAAAAGAAGGAGAGTATATACTGTATAGTTCTGATGGAATTGTTTTATTAAAAACAAATTATAAAAATGGTAAGATAGAAGGATTATGTCAAATATTTTATATAACGGGAAGATTAGAATATGAGATATATTATAAGAATGAATTAAAGAATGGAATTTATAAAAAATTTCATCATTATCATGGTCTTAAAGAAAAAGGATACTATCTAAATGATAAAAGAGAAGGTAAATATATAGAATATTATTCAAGAGGTAGTAAAAAAGTAATATCTAATTTTAAGAATGATAAATTAGAAGGTAAATATATAGAGTATTATCCAAATAAACAAATACTTAGAAAATGTTTTTATAAAAATGATAGAAATTATGGGTTATACGAGACATTTTATGATAATGGACAAATTCGTTCAAAATATTACACAATTAACCATGATATAGATGATTATAAAGATAAATGCAGAAGATGGCATAAAAATGGAAATAGAGATTTAGAATCAAAAGGATATCAGTATAAATTTTTTTCAACAAGAATATTGAAAGAATGGTATTCAAATGGAAAAATAAAAAATATTATTAATATGCATGAGAATACAAAGCATGGTCTTTATAGAAGTTGGTATAGAAATGGAAAGATACATGAAATTTCAAGATATTTTAAAGGTAAAAAAGTTTTATTAATTAAAAAATGTAATAAGAATGGAGAAAATGTTTAATTAGTCTTGTCGGAGTATGAAGAAGCCCATTTATGTAAATTTTGAGCCTTTTTTTTTGTTATTCCAGGTATTTTTAAATCTTCGAATATAGATTTAGGTTTTTCATTTAAAATAGACATTGGATTTTTTAATAATTCAGGAACATTAATATCATCAAGTCTTAAATTCTTTACTTTTTCATATATAGGACCAGGAGTTGTGACTTGTTTATAGATTAAATTAAACATAAAGGGATTTGTATTTTTTAGTTTTAGTAGAAAACCAACAATAATAAGAAGTTTTAATAAACGTTCGTTTGTTAATTTTTTCATAATTATATAAAATAAACAATATTTTATATAATATATTTTAAAAAATGATTTAATCCCAAGGGTCTGATGCGCGTTTCTTATTTTGGTTAATTCGTTTTACCTTGGCTTTTATTTTAAAGTGACCAGGAATAATATCACTATCTTTTACAAAAGGAATAACTCTATCTCCATTATTTGTATGTACTATTGTATCAAGTTTGGTGGGGTCTGTTATTTCTTCAACTTTAGAATCTATTTTGTTATTTTGATAAACTAAATTATCAATAATCTCATCTGAATCAAATGTTAAAGAAAATTTACCAATACATGTTTTATAGTGATTAGAGAGTGCTAAATCAGCAAGATAATCATTTGTATTTATTTCAGGTTCAATAAATCGATGAGTAGGTAAAACAAATTTTTTATCACAGTAATTACATTGAACGTATTCTCTTAAATTTTTTGGACAACATTTGAAAGATGAAATAATGTGAATGTCAAATGCTGCTTTTGAAATAAAATTTTTATTGCATTTATTACAAGAAAAGCTTTCTTGCATAGAAGAGTATTCGTTACAGAATTTAGATAGAACAAATTTATGATAATTAAGTTTATAAGGGGTCTCAAAAACTTTTTTACAAGTTTTACATTTATAAGACGTATTTAAAGAGGATGACATTTTATATAATTTTATAAAAATAAATACATAAATAAATATAAACTGAAAAAAAAATAAAAATATAAGAAAAATTACTAAAAAAATTATAATTAAAAATATAAAATAATATTTTCTTATACAAATAATAAAAATGAATATTGTACAAATTAAAAAAAGCACTCTAATTCTATATTTAGTTACCGAGACATTTACTAAATTAAATGTAGCTAAATTAAATGAATTTGCAAAATCAGTATCACCAGATATAACTTTTGTAAAAGAAGATGCTCAATTGTTAAAAGATACAGTGTCAGAATATAATAAGTTGGTTCGTGAAGGAAAATCAAAAGCTGAAATAATAAAAATGTATCCACTTGTTAAAGAAGAAAATGAGTTAGATAGTGACTTTGAAATAGAAATAGAAACTCCAACAAAAAAGACTCGTTCTAGATTAGTTAAAAAATCTGAGCGTGTTGAAGAAATGACAGAAGAAGAAAAAAAGGAGATGAAAAAAGAAATCGAAGAAGACTTGAAATTAAAAAAGTCAGATAGAGAAGCATGGGAAAAGAAACGTGGATACAAACCAGGGCAAGAAGCAAGATTATTAGAATCTCAAGAAACAGATGGTTTAATGTTAATATATAACTATCAATTACATGGAACAAATTATTTTTACAATGAAGCAATAAAATATGGATTAGACCCAGAGAGAAAGCTTACAGATAAAGAATTAATGAAAATCCAAGCATATTTAGATAGAATGCAAAAATATGAAAAAGAAAAAGATGAAGAAAAACATCAAAGAAAATTAAAGAAAATTGAAAAAGAAAGCAAATTAAAGGTTGATTTTGACGATGATGAAGAAAAAATACAAAAGAAGAGAGAATATGAAGAGCAAAAATTAAGTGATTCAACAAAAGCAGCAGAATATAGTTTATTTTTATACTATGAATCTTTATATAAAGAAAATAAAAGCAAGCTAGCAGAGAACTGGTTAATAGAACACGGATATGATTTACCAACAGAATATTACGAGGACAAATATTCTAATATAGAAGGTAAAATATTATCCAAAGAACCATTAGTTGTAGTAAAATTAAATGAAGGAAAAAATGAATTATATTTTAAAAATAAATTAATTTCAACTATGGAAAGTGATGATATGATAGAAAATTTCAAAAAAAGAATAGTTCCAATATTAGATGAAAAAGTTATAGAATTATTTTCAAAAAAATCAAGTAAGTTAGTTGATTTAATGGAAGAAATATGGAAAACCATAACCCTTGATGGCCGTGAATATATCAATGAATTAAGACTAATAAAATTAACAAAAGAAAACATACAAGAATTTATAGAAAGAGCAAGTATATTATCACCAAGTGTAAGAGTATATGAACAAAATATTAGTGTAACATTGTATGATTTTATTTATAACTACATTATGGATAGACTAATTAATGATAGTGCTATATCTAGTAAAATTAAGAACTATTTTGATATATTAGATATGTATGAAAATGATGATAAATTTTTAGCAGCAGTATTATTTCTTGTTCCATCTTTAATAAAGGAATTAGAAGAGCAAGAGTTAAAGAAAGTGATGAATCAAATATTATCTAAATCTGATTTAGGAAGATTATCCATAGAAAAATTTAAGAAAGATGTATTAGATTATTATAATAAATTTGAGTTTGATTTATTTAAGGAAAATAAGGAAGAATTAAACCAAATACAAAAAATGAAAAAACAATATGGTGAATCAGCATTTCTTACAAAGAAAGAATTGTTTGATAAATTAGCAACACAACAAATGGAAAATTTTTTAAAATCAAAGAAAAAAATAAAAGATGAAGAATCAGATGAAGAAAAAGAAGTATTTGAAATGGAAAAAGATGTTTTATATCCAACCAAGACTGAGTTAAAGAAACTTATGAGTAAAATATTATATAAATCTGACTTAGAAAAATTAACAGTAAAACAATTCAAAAATCAAGTGTTGGAATATTATAAGAAATTTGATATTGATTTATTAAAAGAAAGTGAAGAAGAGTTAAACCAAGTACAAAGAATGAAAGAACAATATGGCGAATCAGAATTTCTTACAAAGAAAGAATTGTTCAATAAATTAATAACACAACAGATGGAAAGTGTTTGGACATCAAAACAAAAAAGAAAAGATAATGCGCTTCAAAGAAAGTTAAATAAAGAAGGATTAGATAAACTTGTAGAAAAAATAGAAGATGAAGAACTTGAAATAGAAATGCAACCAAAAAAAGGTAAAAAAGAAAAAACAAAAATTTCAGTTCCAAAAACAATTGCAAAAGAATTCAAGAAAGAATATGAAAAGAAGATAGATATAAAAGATAAAATATTAGTGATAAATGAAAAAATAGCTGATATAGATACAAAGCATCAGTTTGCAAAGTTAAAATTACAAGAATTATTAGAAAATCCATTATACAAAGATGTTAAATTAGAAGATATAACAGATGAAAAAGTATTAGAAAAGAAAAAGAAACTTATGAGAGAAATAGAAAATAACAAAGAAAAATTTAAAAAATACGCACAAGACTTAGAACCTCTTCTTGAACAAAGAGACCAATTATATGAACAATTAAATGAACTTCCATTAGAGCAATTAATAGAAAAATATTCAAAGAAAGAAGAAAAAGATAAAAAGCCTAAATTGACATTAAGACAATCTTTAATAGAAGCTGAAGAAAAAATAAAGAAAGAATTAGATAAACAACTTAAAATACAAGAATATTCAAGTGAAACAAATACACATAATATATCATACTTGGCATTTTTATCATACTATGTAGTTAATTATTTGTTAATAATAGAAGACCCAACACTTGTAGATACATTTAAAGAATATCCATTAATAACAAAAGATTTTATTAGCAACTTTTTAAGTTTATCTGTACCAGAACGTTATAGATTTATTGAAAAAGTATTTGATAATGAAACATATGAATCAATAGTAAAAAGATATGAAGATAAACAAAATATTTTAGGTCTTGGAATTGATGATATTTTAAAGAAATATGTAACAGAAAAATTAAACAAAACAATAAATGATGAAATTGACCTTAATACAATGTATTACTTTTTAGATATAGCAAACATAACAAATGAATCAGAAACAGTAGATATAATATATGATAAGATGCAACAAAGAAAGGTAGAGTTAGATGAAAAATCAAAGGATTATATAATGGTAAAAGTTTTAGATATAACAAAAGGAGTTGTTGATAATGTTGAATATTTTTCAAATGTTCATAAATATCAAGAAAAGAATCTTAAGAAATTTGTTAAAAATCAAACCTTTATAACTTCAAATAAACTTGATGATGAAGAAGAACAACATAAACTTCAAAAGTTATATGAAGTATTTAAACCACCAGTAGAAATTCTTTTTGAAGAACAAGATATATATCCAGAAGTTAGACAACATAATATAAATTTATTAGATTTGTTAATAGAACCAGCAATGGGAACTGAAGAAAAGAAGGATGTAAAACAAACAAAGAAATACAAATTGCAATATATTGCAAAAGTGTTTGGTATTCCAGCAACAAGAAATAGTATATATAAATTGTTAAAATTAATAAACAATGAAATAGGAAACAAATTATTATCAGTGACAGAGAGAAAAGAGACAGAATTAAACATAATAGAAAAATTATTTCAAGCAAAAGAAATAAGCAAAACTATATATGATTTTTCAAATCAATTCATTGAATTTTATAATACTTTACAAAACTTACCAAAGACGAGATTTCAATATTCTATGTTTGATTATAAAACAATTGAAAGTCTTCCTCCAAGTGAAAGAGAAACTGTATTTACTAGATTAAAACGTGTTGTTCGCGATACAGAAAGAGATAAATTTATGAGAACTGAAGATAAACGTAAATTCACAAGTATCACAAGTAAGATTCAGTATGAGTTAGAAAAAACAGAAAAAGACCTTGAGAAACTTGCAGACCTTATTAACAGTTTAGATATAAAAGAAGAATATAAAGCTAAAATGTTATATCTTATTGAAAATGGAGAATGGCAAAATGTCTATGTCATTATTTCAAAAGTAAATCCTTATGTAACTAAAAAACTATTAAATCCTCTTGAATATCTTGGAATTCAAAGAAACAAAAGAGTTTTTAAATTAAAAGACCGCCAAATGGCTCTTTACAGATATTACGATGCTTCAAATGAATCAATGATATCAGATACTCTTAAAAAATGTATGCAACTTCAATTATTGCGTCCTTGGACAACTATTCCAAAGAATGCAAGATATTTTATAGCTGATGCAAATCATAGAGACAAATTTGACCTTGATGATGAACAACAAGTCTTTTTTGGAGATAAAATAATGATAAAAGAAATTGAAGATAAAAACTATTACTATCCAACTTTATTGTTTTGGAAAACATACTGTGTCTCAAATTTTATGAAAACTGATTCAGAAATAAAATGTAATTATGAACACTTGATAAGTAGAATGACATCAAAAGGAGGTTCTTCTCAACAATTTATATTAGGTGTCTTTGATAAAGATTTTTATGAAAGCGCTGAATCAACAAAGAAGGCTTTAATGTTAAATGAAGAAATATATAAAAAACAAATAGAAAGAAGCACAGATGAAAAAGTTATAGACTCTGCAAAACAAGCAATAAGTCAATTACAAATTAAGTTGAATACATTTAATGAGAAATATTCTAAAGTGTTTGTAGAGTTTGGAGAAGAAGATTATAAAAAAGAATGCGAATGGTATGATACAAACTATAGTGATAAAAATAGTTTTATAAGTTTAGCAAAGACCAATCTTTCTGTAAATAGAAAGATTAGAGAAAAGGCTAGAGAGAATGGAGTAAATATGTTAAAAGAATATTTAGTTTTATTCTACAAAAATATCAATAGTCCAATAAGTTCTGAACATATCGAAAGATTAGTTATGGAACTTGAGCGTGCAATATATGACATTTCAACAATTGAAAATAGTGATATTAGACCATTGTATTTATATTTTAAGATTCTTAATGAATTTATAATGTTATTTGACGCGGAATCTCCAATGTATGAGTATGCAGAATATTTTCAATCATTGTTTTTAATGACACCAATTAGAAATTACAAACCTATATTAAAGTTATCTTTAATTGAACGTGTTCCGCAATTATATCTTTTAGCAGATAAAAGAGAATTTATGACTATATTTAATAATATCATTGATAAAAAAGTTGAACAAGATATAAGACATATATTTTATGGATTCGACTCTTCTATCAAGAAGATTAAATCAGAAGCAACATTCTGGGAAACTAGCAACTTAAAAAATGAAATTATATCAATTGGAAGTGATATTAGTGAATATAAAAACATTTGTATGAATTATGATTCTGTTAAAGACCCATATGTTTTATTCCAATTTGATAACAACCAATTATATTGTGTTGGTAGAGAACAAGTTTCTGATATAATGAACAATAATATTTCAAAGGTACAAGATGTTCCTGATGTTATTAAAAATAAAGTTAGAGAATTATTTATTGAAGGAGATGATAAAGATTTTAATATACGTTTGTACAAGATTAGAAATGAAGCTAAATACTATGCACTTAAGTATAAAGCAGAATTATTAGAACTCCAAAATATTTACAAAGGATTATTTGGACAAGATGAAGAATTGATAGATAGTATTCTTTACAATGTGAATAGTTTAATAACACCTTCACTTTCTGAAAAAGAAACAGAAATGTTTATTGAACAATTACATAACTATTCATATCAATCATTGATTAGAACGATACAAAAATATATAGATATATACTGGTTACAAAATGAAAATATACTCAATCCATTGCTTGTTGATGAAAAGAAAAGACGTGCATCTAAATATGAAAACAATACAAGAATTATGTTAGAAGATAGAGATGAAAGAAGAGCTATATTAGCAGGATTATTTGACTTTATTAGCCAAAGTGTATATTATGAAGGAGAACAAGTTGAAAATTCAATTATAGACTATGTATCTCAATATAAAATTAAAGTAGAGTCTGACAAGCCAAAAGAAGTTTCTCCAGAAGGACCAATTAAAGTAGTACATGGTTATTGTCAAAAATGTGTAAAACCATTATACATTAACAATTTCTTAAGAACTTATGTAACAGAGATGGTTAAAGTTGGAGGAAAACTTGTTTCAAAGAACACAGCTTTAGATTTTTGTTCTAGGTCTTGTTTTGGTGAAAATGAAGAAGTTCTTCCAAACAAAGAAGAGCTTTCTGAAATAATGAAACAAAACTTAGTTCGTGATTTGATACAACCTTATATGACATATAATCAATTAGTATCATTAGCAAATGAATACGGATTGATGTTCCCAGAAGGAACAAACTACAATAAAGGATATGTTACATTGTTGTTAAACAACAGATTTGATATGGAGTCTCCAGAAGAAATGTATCCGCCAATTGTTGAAGATAGAAAAGATATTATTCTTAAGTTGGCAGCATCATATAATATTGACACAACAGATAGGTCATTAAATGATGTAATTAGAAAATTAAGAGAAAACGATGACTTTGAAAGTATCTGGACAACTCAAACTGATATGTTTGTAAATCAATCTGCTAAATTATCAGAATTACATTCACAATTAAAACAAAAATACAAAGAAATATACGCTGATGGATGTAGTGTTGATAAAGAAGATGTTGATACTTGGATAAATAACCAAGCAAAATATTATGCAACTGATATTTCTTCATTGAACTTTGAAGCATTCTTTAAACAATTTTTCAGTGCTTTTTCAACTTGTCAATATTTAGCGAATAGTGTAAAAGAAGCGGTAAAAGCAAGAGGTATTGAATCATCTCTCAAAACAATAATTGAAATATATTATAAGACAGAAAATGCAGAATTAAATTCATTATTGAAAGAGTACTTGGAAATAGAAAAAGTTAGAAAGATTGATACATATAAATCAAGAATAATAAAGGCAGAAGTTAAACGCTTAGAAGAAGAAAATCAAAAATTAGATATAATATCAAGATTAGATGAGAGAAAACTTAAGAAACATATAGCTGAAAAGATTGAACAGTCTTCGAATTCATTCCTAGCGCAAGCAGAACAAAAACTAAAACAAACAGATATAGAGAAGATTGAAGCGACATTATATAAGAATATAGAAATATTAACAAAGATAGGAAAAGGAATAAAAGGTTCAAAAGGAAAAGAACAATTACAATTCTTGTTAAGAGAATTAGAAGATATAAGAACTAAAGCAAAATACAAAGGAGAACAAGTTGATAGTAATAAATATTATGATATAATAACCGATAAATTTGATATATCTTTAGGTTCAAGTAATACAACAATATTTACATATAAAGCATTATTAATGAAAGTAGGTAATCAATTAATCAACACAATTCTTGATAACACAATGGAAGTGCTTTACAATGAATTTTTAGTAAAAGAGGAAATAAAACCAGCACCAAAAGGTAAAGGAAGAAAATTAACAGGAGTTGCAAAATTAGATTCAGAGAAGCAAAGAATAGGTGAAGAAATGAGTAAATATCAAGAAAAAATAGATGAACTAGAAAAATTGAAAACTAAATCACTTAACTTAGTTGATATGTATTCAAAGACATTAGTAGGAGGAAAGATAGTTCCAAGTTATAAAGATATGATTCTTAAAGAAAATGAAGTTATAAAACAAATTGATGAAAAGATGGAAGAATATAAAGAAAAATTAGCAATGTCAAATAGAGAAATAGAAGAGAAGAACAAAGAAATTAAAGCTATTCAACACTTAAATAGTGCAAGTAAAGCAAATCAAACAAAAGTTAAAAAATTAACACAGGCGCAAAAAGCATTAATAAAAGAAGAACTTGAAAATTCTCAGCCAACAGAACAACAAAAAGAGTCACTAGAAGAAGCTGTATTTATTTCAGACAAATTGAAAAAACTTAAGAAACAACTTGTAGAGCAATTTACTAAATACATTGATGATTTAAGACTTCCACTTACAAAAGAAGAAAAGCAAATAAAGAAAGCAGAAGAAATGAAACTACAAAAACCAGTAGAATTAGATGTAGAAATAGAAGATGATACTTCAAGTTTCCTTGATGCAGAATTTGATAAGTTAAGTGAAGGAGGATTCTTTGGAGATAATCAAAAAGAAATAGATAGAGAAGTAGATGACCTTATAGCAGAACAAGAAAAACAATTAAATGAAGATTATGAACAAGAGTATGGAAGAGAAGAAGAAGGAGAGTATGATGTTGAAGAAGATGTTGATTATGGTGATGGTGGCGATAGAGGTGATGAAGATGAATCAGAAAGCTTTTTTTAAATAAAAATAAATTATTAAAATTAAAAATATAATTTTTGTATATTAATAAATATACAAAAATGGATGTTGAGTTTAATTTAGAAGATTTTTTTCCATTATATGTTACAGAAAAAGATAGCGATAATTTTTATAATATCCCTGTCGAAGGAGATGAAGATTTATTTTACACTTCTATATTAAATAAAAAAGAATTTGACAATGAAAGACCATATTTTAATGAACCTAAACCACTTCCTGGTGAGATTTTAAAACATCAACGCTTTATGCAACGTTTCTTTAGTCCTCATACTCCTTATGATAAAATTCTTATTTATCACGGTCTTGGTACAGGTAAATGTCATAGAAAAGATACTCCAATTATTATGCATGATGGTTCAATTAAAAAAGTTCAAGATATAAAAGTTGGAGAACTTCTCATGGGAGATGACTCAACACCAAGAACTGTTTTATCTCTTGCATCAGGCGAAGACCAAATGTACGAAATAAGACAAAGAAATGGAGATAACTATGTTGTTAATTCAGAACATATTTTATGTTTAAAAAGTAGAGTTGATGTCTTATTACATAAAAAAGATAAACAATATCATGTTCGCTGGATAAATTCAAAATTAGATGTTAGAAAAAAGTTCTTTGATACAAAAGAAGAAGCAGAGGAATATGCTAAACAAATTCGTGATAAAAATGAAGTAGTTGAGGTTAGTGTTAAAGACTTTCTTGAAATATCATCTTATAAACAAACAAATTTAAGATGTTATAAAACTGCAATTGACTTTCCTGAACAAAAAGTAGAAATACATCCTTATCTTATGGGTTATTGGATTGGTCAAAAAGACCATACAGACCATACTTTTAGAATTTATAATGATGAAGTTGTTGAATATATGAATAAAGTAACAAATGAGTCTGGTATTAAAGTTGTTAAATATGATGAAAGAAAAGGAAGACATTACAAGAGTTTATACAGAATAACAAATACAGATGAATATAAGTCACAGGAAAATATTTTTAAGAAATATGTGAATGACCATAAGATGGTAAATGTGAAAAGAATTCCGTCAATATATAAATTTAATACCAAAGAAGTTAGATATCAATTTTTAGCGGGGTTAATTGATAGTTGTGGATATATAAAAAATAAAATATTTTATGAAATTATACATAAAGATAAAGACTTTGCAGATGATATAGTGTATCTTTGTAGGTCTCTTGGACTTAGAACATGCAATCTTTTCGCAGAATATATAGATAAATATAGAATATACTTTAACTCAAATGATATTCCTGTTGTTGAAATAGAACATATTGTTACAGATGAGCAAAGAAAAGAAGTGCCAAATCAAGAACATAGTGATATAACTTCAATCTTTACAGTGAAAAAACTAGGAGTTGAAAAGTATTATGGTTTTACTCTTGATAATAATTGTAGATATTTGTTGGGAGATTTTACGGTAACACATAATACATGTTTAATGTCAGCGGTTACAGAATTTGCAATGAAAGTAAATAAGGGAGATTTGTCTTTAAATAAAATAACAATTTTAGTCAGAAATCCAAATCTTCAAAAAAATGTTATGAATGAAATAGCAAAGGTCTGTACAAATAGAAAATACTATCCAACAGATGAAGAAATAGAAAAAGATAAAATGAATGAAGATTCAATTAGAAGAAGAGTAGCTAAACTTATTCGTAATTTTTACGAAGTAGAGACTTTTACAACATTTGTCAATAGTATAAAAGAACTTTCTGACTCAAAAGTGAAAGAAGATTATTCAAATCGTTATGTTCTTATCGATGAAGCGCATAACATAAGAGTTCAACCTGTAAAAACAGAAAAAGAAAGAAAACAAGGTAAGGCATCAACATCTAATTATAATCAAATTCACAGATTTCTTCATCTTGTAACAGGATGTAAAGTAATGTTACTTACAGCAACACCAATGAGAGATAAGCCAAGTGAAATTTGTCAAATTATGAATTTGATTCTTCCTCTTAATAAACAGATGGATAGAAAGACTTTTCAAGAAACATATTATATAGAAAATGCATTGAGAGCTGATATGAGATTAAGTTTAAAGACATATTTTAAAGGAATTGTTTCATACTTAAGAAGTAGTACTAGTAATGTTCTTGTTATTAATGATGGAAGTCCAGATTTGAGAAATGGTATAAAATATACAAATACAACACGTGTAAGAATGAGTAGTTTTCAATCAAAGTATTATTATGACGCATATGCAACAGAATTTAAAGGACATGAACTTGAAGAAATAAATGAAGATGAGCCAACCGCGGAGTCAGAATCTTCGAAAGGTATTTATACAAATACAAGAAATTCATCTATGCTTGTTTTTCCAGATGGAACTTATGGTATAGATAAAATTAAAGTTTTAAAGACAGATGAAAAAGATAGCTCTGGATTATCTACACCAAGTTATAGTTCAAAACCAAATACTATTGAATATGAAGTAGAATTTGATGAAGATTTTGAAGATGAAGAAATGATTGTAGATTACGAAGATGTAAATCAACCATGGATTTATGAAGATAAAAAAATATATAGACCATCTCGTAAATTAATTAGAGCTTTAGAAAAAGATGGAAAAGATGTTGAAAGTAAGTTACAAATTTTAAAGGAATGGTCTGCTAAATTTTACACTGTTATTAAAGATATAATAGACCCTGCTAATAAAAATAAAAAATTTTTTATTTACTCAAACATAGTTACAGGGTCAGGTGCTTTATTATTTGGAGCATTGTTAGAAGCATTTGGATTAGAGCATATTCCTGTTCCAAGTAAAACGACAAGAGTTACATTTGAAACAATTGAACCAAAAGATAGATATGTTGTTTTAACAGGCTCAACATTGGATGCCTCGCAAACAGATAAAATTGTGAATGGTATTTTTAACAGTCCATTAAATAAATATGGAGAATATTGTAGAATTATAGTAGGTAGTCACGTTGTGGGAGAAGGTATATCATTTAAACACATAAGAAAAATGTATGTATTAACACCATTTTGGAACAGTCCAACAACTGACCAAGCAATAGGTCGTTCAAATCGTTCATTTTCACATGATGATTTACCTCCTCAAGACAGAACTTTAACAATATATAGATTAGTAGCAGAACCAGTGAATGAAAATGTGATGAGTATTGATACACATATGTATAAAACAAGTGAAGATAAGGATATTAGAATTAAACAAATTGAGCGTATTTTAAAAGAAAGTGCAGTTGATTGTGCTTTGAATAGAGAAAGAAATATTTTAGAATCAGACAAACCATTCTCTAAAAATTGTGATTATATGGAAGAATGTAATTATAAATGTGATTATGTTAATGAAAAATATAATACAGTTGATTGGGTTGGAGAAAGAATTCAAGATACATATAATTTATACTATGCTAGAAATGAAATAGACCAGGTAAAACATATTGTTAGAGAAATGTTTAAATATAAATACGCGTATGATTTTGATGAACTATACAATATTATAATAATGAAAATCAACAATTTATCTCCAATTGTTTTGGCAAGAGGATTGAATGAGATTATAATGAATAATGATGTAATATATAATAAGCTTGGATTTAAAAACTTTTTACGAGAAGATAGAAATTTATTCTTTTTAATAGACAATCCATTTTTATCTAGTATTTATACAAGTTGGTATTATGCAGCAAATCCTGAACCAGTTGAAGAATTTGATAATTTTAAGAATGTTGTAATATATAATGAATTTAAAAACATTGAAAGAACAATTGAATTATTAGAAGAGAATAGCAGTGATACTTCTGTTATTGATAATATTTTAAACAATTTATCAGATGTGACACAAACATTAATAATTGAAACATTTCTTATAGGTTATTATTCAAAAAATAAATCTGGAATTGACCCTAAATCTCTTAAACTACAAGAATATATATATTCAAAATATAGTAATTATATTCAAGAAATAAATAATAAAATATATTTGACAATAGATGATGATAATATTAAAAGAATAGAGAATGTAGAACAAGAAGATGGTTCTAAACAAAAAGAGTGGGTTCCAGTGGAAGAAGAGGAGCTAAAACTAATTGAAGAGTATCAAAAAGAAACAGTTAAAAAACTTAAAACTACAAATTGGGGATATTTTGGATATAGTGAAGGAAATAAATTTAGAATTAAAATTATTGAAAAATATCTTGAAGGTCAAACTCAGGATAAACGTAAAGAAGGAAGAAAAGGTATTGTTTGTGGTACAGCATATATGTCACTAGATGGATTAATGAAACTATTTTATGATTTGTTATCTAAAGAAAAAGAGACGGGAGTTAAAGCCCCATCATTTGAAGGTCAAATCAAATTAACAAAAGAAGAAATATTAAAGAATGCTAATTTTAATAAATATTTGTATAATTATATAGCGATGAAAGAAGTAGATAATGATTTTAATAAAGTTGTGGATACAAAACTAAAAGAAGAACAACTTCCTCAAGTAAATAGAATATTATTTAAAATGTATGAAGAAAAAGTAACAAGTGACGAAAAGAAAGATTTAACTAAGTTTAGCATACCAAAGAATGCAACAGGATTTAATTTTAATAAAGAAGAGATGAAGCTTTTTGTTGAATCAATTGACATAAGTAAATTTTATCTTGTCCCAACATTATTTAAAAAAGAAATACAAATGTATAAACAAGAAAGAGTTAATAAAGTTATTAATGGTTTAACTCAACAACAAATTGATAATTTATCAGGTATTTTATATAAGAAAACTCCAGATATATGTCAAGAATTAGAAAAATGGTTTAAAGCAAATAATTTAGTAGCATATTCATAAATAATTTAATGCTAATTTATTTTAATAAAATAACAGTATTTAAATAATCTGTAAATTTTAATTATTTTAATTAATTAAAATTTAAAATATAATCTTTCTAGTATGTATATAGTTTATGCTAGGCTATAAAAATAAAAAAATGATACCTGATAATGTTTATATGAACCATTTTGGATATTCCGCTTCTCAATATAATTATAATAGTTATTATTTAAATAATTATTCTAACCAAGATTCTTATATCAATTATTATTATAATTCTTCGAGGCAAGTCGCCGATTCTAATCAAATAAAATGGAACTCTGGTTTTAGAGCACCTGGTCCTTATAGACACCAGGCTACAAATTATCCTTCTTATAATATGTATAAAAATTATTTTAATTTTCCTTCAATACCGTATATTTTATCTTCCGATTCAATAACTCACAAAGTTTATTCAACTGAAAATAACTCAAATCCAAGTTTGTCAAAAAATGATACTAGTCTCTTGGCTTCGCCTCGTATCGCAACCCAAAAACCGGAAGTTCAATCAAATAAAGTTAATCATGATTGGTATAGAAATAAATCAAATACACAAGAGTATCGTGATTCAGAATACCAGTTTGTATATGGTAAAGAAAAAAAAGTTAAGAGATGTGGAGTTATTTTTATTATAAAAACATCTGATAATATAATAGAAAATTTTAAGATATTAGTAGTGAAAGGAGTAAGTGGAATATGGAGTTTTCCAAAGGGAAGATGTATGCCAAATGAAGAGGAAGAAGCATGTGCAAAAAGAGAAGTATATGAAGAAACAGGATTAGAAATAGATAATCTTAAAGATAAAAAGAAGTTTAAGATAGGAAGAAATATATATTTTAAATATGATTGTGTTGAAAATCAATTTACAAACTTTACAGTACATGATACAAATGAAGTAGAAGAAGTTAGTTGGAAATCAATTAAAGAACTTAGACAAATTGTATGTAATAAAGATATTCGTTCTTTATTAAATTATCAAAATCGTTTATACACTTATCATACTAATGTATTTAATTAATAAAAGTTTTATATATTCCAAAGAATATGTAAAACTAAAAATAATAGTTTTTAAGATTTAAGTAACAATAAAAAATTATGTTTGATATCTGCTAATATATATAGCTGTCGCGTATTCTCTTAATTCATTTATACTTGAAAATTCAGAGCGATTTAGTTCAAGCATTATATTGTTTATTTCTATTTCACGAGAATCAGAAACTTCTCTTGAAGGGTCTTCTAATTCTGTTACATTATTCATATCTATTTCAAGCTCACTTTCAAGTTCTATTTCAATATCACTCTCATCTTCTTCCTCAATAGAATTACGAGGCAAAGCCGAGAGACTAGTATTATTATTTTCACTTACTGGGTTCCCTTCCAGGGTCGGTAAATCGTCTGAATGATTTATAAGATTTAATCTAGCAGAAGAACTATTTTGTATAAAACTTTCACCTTCCGCTAATAGTCTATGGACATGTAATGCACTTGTTCTCCCAAGACGTAGTGCTCTACCAAATATTTGAGTTTCAAGAGAATCGCTACTAACTTTATGATATAAAATAATATCAGTTGTTTCCGGAAGATTAATACCAGTTCCATCATGTCTTGCGTTAAGAAATAAGACTTTGATTTTACCTTCTTTGAATAATTTTATATTTTTTTGTTTAGTATCAGTAGTACCTTTTATTTCAGCCCAGGAGATGTTATTTGTAGTTAATACTTCAGAGATAGGAGAAAACGTTTGCCAGTATTCACTAAATAATAAAAATTTACCATCAGGTTTAGAATTTATGATTTCAATAACAGTATCTAGTTTTGATTTTCTTGTCGTGACAGATTTTTTTTCATCTGATTCTTTAATACTATCAGTAGTAGAAACAATAAGAGATTTCATATCAATCTGAGCTCTACAAAATGGACATTTATTTGTAGTAAGAACAATATTTTTTATACAATTATTACAAAGAATAAATTTACAACAATTAGTTAATATTTTTTGATTATTAAAATCATCATAACATACAGGACATTCTTCATTTTCAATTTCTTGAATTTTATTTTTAAGATTTTCAAGGGAAGATTTAGCTTTTTCAATCTTCTCTTTAATTTCATCAACTTTATTTGTATTCTCAAGTTGAGCATAGTAAATGAGACTTGCTTCAAGTTGTCTCAAACTATATTCTTCTTTTTCAATAATAATGTCTGAAAGTTTTTTATTTTCTCTTTGACCTCCTAAATAAGATACAGCGCTTGAAATATCTCCAGCAGCAATCATTCTTTTTACTTCATTTGGTAAATAATTTCTAAGAACATTTAAATCACGAATATAACAATCATATGTATGTTGAACCATTTCTGCTTGTTTATAAGACTGTTCAATAATTTCTTCAGAGTTTCCGATATTTATATGTTTATTTTGAATATTATAGAGAACATTACAAAGCATATTCGTTCTTTTATCTCTCTCATTGTAATTAAAATACATAGAGTCGTTATACTTTAACGAACCTGATACAACCCAATATTTATAAGAATTAATTGAAAGCAATCTTCCAGTAACTTGAAGTTCATCAAAAATAATACGTTTGATATACATTCTAGATACTATAGAACCACGAGACTCACCTTTAGAATGTGTAGTTTGAGAAAGTCTTAAAGCATACGAATCAATAAATGTATTATACATACATATAAACTCGTTATATCTATTATATGTGACAAGAATAACATCATATTTATTTAAAAACCAATCATTAAATTTTTCAAAATCTTTATTTTTGAAGATAACTTTATATTTTAAATTAGAGTGATTGAGTTCGTTAATCCATTGATTATATACAGATGAAGCACAT
>JACCDX010203913.1_pt1 | contig 18517 bp, 13 predicted proteins | sample 7449681 | NCBI WGS metagenome assembly JACCDX01 (sample SAMN15323450, study PRJNA562643) | freshwater metagenome | isolation source: river surface water | place: USA:Blue River Watershed | collected 2017-08-18
CCCGGTCCTTCACTACTCCGCCTCGGGCGTGATGAATCACGAACCGCTGCTCGGCCTGCCCTTCCCGCGCCTGATCCACACCAAGCTCACCGCCGTCCGCGAGACGGGGCTGGGCCGCATCAGCGCGCTCGGTGGCCTCACCAACACGGCCAAGGCGCCGTATTGGCCGAACCCGATCGCGATTCGCGCCGCCCAGTTTTTCCCCGCGAAGCCCATCGACCAAGTGCTCGCCGAATTCGCGACGCGGCTCGTGGGCCAGACTCACGCCCAGACACTCACCGCCGCGTGGACCGAGTTCGAAGAGGCGCTGAGCTGGCAACCGCTCGTCGGCCTCTACTGCGCGTTCGGCTTCTGCTGGCAGCGCACGTGGGACCGCCCCTTCGTGCCGGACATCGAAGCCGTGCCGGCCGCGGAGCGCGACTACTACGAGCGCCACGGCTGCTTCCAGCACAACAACCCCGGCCTGAACGATCTCGGCAAGGACGTCCTCTTCGACCTCATCACCAAGGACTCCGGCGCGAAAATGGCGTCCGACATGGACACCCACGTCATCGCCCGCCTGCAAAAGCTCATCGCCTCCCTGCAGAAGACGATCGACGCCGCCAACGGTGACGCGAAGACGGTCTTCACCGACCTCCGCGATCGCGTGCGTGCTTACCGGCACTGGGTCACCAGCCTCCGCAACGTCTGCGCGTGGTGCGAATGCGTCTACGGTTACCTCGACGCGCCAGACCAAGCGACGAAGGACGCCTGCGAGAAGAAGCTGCAAGCCGCCATCGATCTCGAACTCGCGAACATCCGCGGCCTGATCGAGCTTCTCGAAACCTCTCCGCACGAAGTCCTCGTGCTGTCCGGCGTCGGCGAGAGCACCTTCCTCTACGGCGAAAATCTCGTCGAGCACTTGAAGACCAAGCTGGTCCTCACCGAGAAATACCGCCACGCCAAGCCGCGCATCGACAAGAACATCTACTGGCGCCCGATCCCCGGCTCGCAATGGCCTGAGGGTTGGAGCGCGCAGACGATCTGAGCCGGCGATTCTCACGCCGTTTCGAAGGAGCGGATTGACCCCAATCCGCTCCGGGCGCGCGGCCTTTCGCGCGCCCGTTTTTGGGGTCAGGCCGCTTTCGCCCCGCTCCCACATGTTGCCCCTTCCCCGCTCTGCCAGCGCGCTTCTCGCGCTCGGCCTCCTTGTCGTTGGCTTCAGGTCTCTCTCGGCCGAGTCGATCCCGAGCACCGCGGTGCCCGCGGTGAGCATCAGCCTGATCGACGAGACCCAGGAATTCTTTCCCGACACGCCGCTCAACTCACCGGTTCGGCAACTCACCGTGCACGCCGCGCGCAACACGCTCGCGGGCGTGCACGTGTTAATCTCCGGCGTCACGCCGGGACGTCCCGTGCAGCTGGCAGCCACGCAGAACGGTCAACCTGTCGCCGACGCCCGTTGGTTTCGCTTCCTCGACGTGCCGGTGGCCGAGAACACCGGCCTCGACCGCAACACCGAGAAATACAGCGGCCTGCTCAATCCGCACGTCGTGCGCCGGGCGCCGTTCCGCGTTTACGATCCGCTTGAGCCGGTGACGTCACCCGTCACCTCCCCGGTCACGGCGCTCGCCCTGCGCTTCGAAGTGCCCATCGCTCCCGACGCCGCGCCCGGCGCGCGCACCTACGAACTCGCCCTCACACTCGGCGAACGCACCGAGAAACTCACCTTCACCGTCGTCGTTCACCGCGCAACCGTGCCGCCGCTGAATCAGCCGAGCATCGCCTACATCAACTGGCACAATCTCGACAACCTCGCCCGCGCCCACGCGGTGGAAAAATGGTCGGAGCCGTTTTGGGCCATGCTGTCACGTTACGCGCAGCTCATGGCGCGCGGTCGCCAAAACGCGTTTTGGTTCAATTGGGGCGACTTCCTCACCTTCGACGCCAAGGGCAACCTCGTCACCTTTCACCGCGCGCGGCTCGAGCGCTACATCCGCACGTTTCTCGACGCCGGGTTGACCACCATCCACGGCGCCCCGATGTGTGGCCGCCGCAACTGGGGCGAAGACGCCATGTTGCTTTGGCTCACGATTCCCGAGACCAAGGAAATCGACGCCGTCTCCGATCTTTCGAAACACATGCTCCGCCAATCCATGCGCGAGCTCGTCACGACGTTCCGCGAGAACGGCTGGGAACGCGCGTGGGTGCAGGGATTGTTCGACGAACCCGAGGACGAGTTCGTCGTCCGCTACCGCGAGCTCGTCGCTGTGCTCCGCGAGGCGAAGCCCGACCTCCGCATCCTCGAAGCCACGATGACGACCAACGTCACCGGCCTCGTGAACATTTGGTGCCCGCAGGTCCACGAATACCAAAAGCACCGCGAATTCTTCGACTCGCGCCGTGCCGCCGGCGACAGCGTCTGGGTCTACACCTGCCTCGTGCCCGGCGGCCCGTGGCTCAATCGCCTGCTCGACCAGGAGCGCCTCCGCCAAGTTTATCTCGCTTGGGCCTGCGCCAAGTTCGACCTGCAGGGCTTCCTCCACTGGGGCGGCAACTTTCACACCGAGCGGCCCTTCGAGGAACTCGTCCGCTACCACATCCCCGGCCAGTATCTCCCCGCCGGCGACTCGCACGTCTTCTACCCTGGCAAGGACGGCCCGCTCTCCAGCCACCGCTTCGAGGCCCATCGCCTCGGCTTCGAGGACTACGGATTGCTCGCCCAACTCAAGGCCCGCGATCCGCAGCGCGCCGCGGCCTTGATCGACGAACTCGTGCAAGGCTTCGACCGCTACCGCGCCGAGGTGCCCGCCTACCGCGCCACCAAGCAACGCCTCCTCGAGGCCGTCGACGCGCTCGCGCACTGATCACCGCACCGCGTGCGGCACGCGGCGGAGCTTCGCGACATCGTAGCCCCACGCGCGCAGGCGTTCGACGTGCGCGGCGTAATCCGCCTCGGGGATCGTCGGCGTGCGCGCCATCAGCCACACGTAGTCGCGCGCGTTGGGCGCGATGATCGTCTGCGTGTAGCCAGGATCGAGATAGGAGATCAAGAACTCGGCCTTGATCGGCCACACGAACTGCATGCCCCACGTGGAATTATTCACGGCGTCGCGCACAAAGCCGGTCGGTGTGTAACGTTTCGCCGGCCCATCGTGGGCGCCGGCGCGGAACGTGAAGGTCGTCGCGATCGTGCCGTCCGCCGCCAGCGCGTAGCTTTCCACGGCGTCGAACGCCTCGCGCTCGATGAACGTCGGGATGTGCGCGATCACATACCAGTCGCCCATGAACCGCGGCAGGTCCACGCGCGGCACGGTCGGCAACGGCTCGCGCGACGCCGGGACGCAGCCACCGAGCAAAAACATGAGCGGGAACAGCGGAAGCAGCGGGAGGAAGGACTTGAGGAACGCAATCACGCTTCTGTTACGTCGCGCACGACGCGACGGATGCCGCGCCTCGATGGCGCGCGGTGCCCAACGTTGCACTCGCCGCTAACGTCCGCGCGCCCGCTGCCGATACTCGGACGGCGTCACCCCGATCTCCTGCTTGAAGGCCTTCGAAAAGTGAAACACGTCGCAGAAGCCGAGCGCATCGGCGATCTGCTTGAAGGACATCTGGCCGTGGTAAATCGAGGCGCACGCCCACTCGAGGCGGCGCCTCTTTTGATAGCGCCCGGGCGACTCGCCGCTGAGTTGGGCGAAGCGTTTCCGGAAATTCTCGTAGGTCAGGCCGACCCGCTGGGCCGTCTCCTGCGGCGTCGGCCAACCCGCCGCGCCCCGGTCCCCGAGCAAGCGCTGACTCTCCTCGAACCACGAATCCTCTCCGGCCCGGGCCAACTCCACATGGGTCGCCGCCATGTCGCCGAGCACACGGAGAAATCGCCCCATCGCCCGCATCGGCTCGCCCGGCCCGGCCTTGCGTTCGCGCGTGAGCACTTCCGCCAGCCGCTGGCGCCAATACTCCGGCGACCCCAATCGCAGCACCGGCTGATCAGGGTTCAGCAGTCCCTGCCGGCGCCACAGCACGAACTGCGGCCCATCGAACACAAAATAGACCTGCGTCCACTCCGCGCCCTCGACCGGCCCGTAGGCGTGCGGGATCTCCGGAAACACCAGCACCACATCGCCCGGATCGAGGTCCGCTTTGTGCCCGCGTTCATCGCGGTAATAGCCGCGCCCCGCCACCATCAGCATGAGGGTGAAATGTCTCAAAATTCGCATCTTCGCCGGATCGATGCCGTGGATGTTCTGCAGCAGTCCGGCCTGCTGAATCTCCCCTACCGCCGTGCGCAACGGACTCGTCAACCACGGCTCGGCGCGAAACTTGAAGGCAGTCGGCATCTTTCCCAAAATTTGCATGAGAACTCCCAACTCAACCATTTAATGCCGACGCCTTCGCGTGTAGCTTCGCCCCCATGAGCCCCACGACCACGCTACCCCAGCTCTATTCCTTCGGCCACGCCCTTGAAATGTCGGACGACAAGGTCGGCCTCCTGCGCGACTCGAGCGACGCCGCCGGGGACTTCGACGAGCTTCGCCGCCGCGTCGCCGAGGACGGCTACCTCTACATGAAGGGCTACCTCGATCGCGGCCAAGTGTTGCGCGCGCGCGCCAGTCTCACCGAGCGCCTCGGCGAAGCCGGCGTGCTCGATCCCGCCTACCCGCACATCGAGGGCGTCTGCAAGCCCGGCTCCGGCTACGTCTTCAAGCCCGAGATCACCAACGGCAACCCCGAGGTGCAGAGCCTCCTCTATTCCGGCCGCCTGACGGATTTCTACGCCCAGCTCTTCGCCGAGCCGATCCGGCACTACGACTTCACTTGGCTCCGCGCCATCGGCCCCGGCAAGGGCACGAACCCGCACTGCGACCTGCCCTACATGGGGCGCGGCACGCACCGCCACATGACTTGCTGGATGCCCTACGGCGACATCTCGTTCCAACTCGGCGGCCTGATGATCCTCGAGAAATCCCACAAGCGCATGGATCTCCTCGAGAACTACGTCTACCGCGACGTAGATGCCTTCTGTGAGAACAAGGAGAAGGACGCCGCCAACGCCAAGTCCGGCAAGTGGACCTTCAGTGGCACGCTCTCGCACAATCCGCCGATGGTTCGCAACAAGTTCGGCGGTCGCTGGCTCACGACCGAGTTCGAGGCGGGCGACTTCCTCACCTTTGGCATGTTCCTCGTCCATGCGTCGCTCGACAACCGGACCGAGAATCGCCTCCGCATCTCCAGCGATTCGCGCTACCAACGCGCTTCGGAGCCGATCGACGAGCGTTGGGTCGGCGTCAATCCCCCGGGCCACTCCCTCGCCGGCAAGCGCGGCCGCATCTGCTGAAGTCTACCCCGCTCTCCATGGTCGCCCCGTCCTCCTCGTCCGCGCCGACAAGTTCCAACTCCGCGGCGCGGCTCGCCGCCGTGCAGGACATGGCGCGCCTGCAACGGCTCCTGTTTGAAGCCGAGCGCGAGTTCCTCCGCACCGTCACCACCCTCATCTACCGCGTGGGTGAGCCGGAGCTGAAATACTTGCTCTGCCAGCACGCCTGTGAATCCGCCGGCCACGCCCGTTTCCTGCGTGAACGCGGACGCGAGATGAGCGGCTTCGGCAGCGGCGAAAGCGTGCGCGAGTCGCTCCGTCAAATTTTCACCGAAGCGGTGATGCCCGACGACGCGTATGGCGCCCTCACGGGTTTCTATCGCGTGATCAAACCGGCCCTCCGCGCCGCGTATCGTCATTACCTCGACCAGACGCACCACCTCGCCGACTGGCCGTCGCGCAAACTGGTGGAGGAATTCCTCGCCGACGAGGAGCGCCACGCACGTGAAATCGAACCTTACCTCCGCCCCGGCCACGACGCGTGGGAGCTTCACCTCCGCACCGCGCTTGAGGCGCATGGCGGATTGCTCGGAGAGCGCCCGCGCCTGCCGTTGCCTGCGGATTTCGCGTGGGAATCCTCCCGCCGCACCTATCGCCATCCCGGCACCTGCAACCGCGGAAATTACCCGACGTGCTCGAGTGTGTTCAGTTACGATGCGGACGAGACACCCATCGTGCGGCCTTGGCTCGTCGATCCTCAGACCGATGCGCGCGTCGTGCGCCTGATGGTCTACGTGTGGCTGATGATGGAAATGGATGCGGTCGATTACCTCGCGACTGTTTTCTTCGATACGCCCAGCGCGCCCTTTGACCTGCACCACGACCTCGCGCGCCACCTGTGGGACGAGTCGCGCCACAGCGCGTTCGGCTACCGGCAATTGCCCAAGCTCGGCGTCGATCTGATGACGCTCGAGCACTCTCTCGACCTCTATAACATCCTCGTGCAAATGCCGCCGCACGAGCGCTACGCGATGATGACGATGGAATTTGAGGCCGGCAGCTTCCCGACCAAGGCGGCGGTCATGGACCGCGTGCGCGAGCTCAACGATTTCGAAGCCGACACGCTTCTCGCGTTCGATCGCAACGACGAACAAAACCACGTCCGCTACGGCCATCATTGGCTGCCGGTCATGATGCAGTTGTTCGGCGAGACGCGCCCGGTCGAGGAGTTCGTCCAGGCTACGCAGGCCCGCTTCGCCGAGATGGCCAAGCTCCATGGCGGCCGCACGCCGCACTCGCTGCCGCCCGAGCGCCGCCTCACTGGCAACAAGCTCAAGCAGCTCGCGGGTGTCGCCTGAACCCGCATTCTCGTCAGATCCACTGGATTCGCTCGCCTGACCGGAGGCCCTCGGAACGGGCGTCTTAGCGGTCGGCGCGTCTCGGCTATTTTTCAGCCGTTTTCATAAAAATTCGTGTCGCCGCCAGCGGGGAGTCACGTTTGCTTCCCAGCGCAGAGCATGAAGAAAATCTACCGCGCGGCCCTCGTCGGCACAGGTTCCATCGGTGAAGCTCACGTCAACGCGGTCGAAGCGACCCAAGGTCGGGTGACGCTCGAAGCCGCGGTCGATCTCGATCTCGACCGTGTGCGCGCCTTCGCACAGCGCCACGAGATTCCGCACCACTTCACCGACTACGCGCAAATGCTGCGCGAGCTGAAGCCCGACCTCGTGCTCGTCGCCACGCCGCCCGCGCAGCACGCTCCCATGAGCATCGCGGCCATGGAAGCCGGCGCTTGGGTGCTCTGCGAGAAGCCCCTCTGCCGTTCGCTGCAGGAACTCGACGAGATCGAGGCCGCGGAGCGCGCCACCGGCCGCTACACCGCGTGCATTTTCCAGATGCGCTTTGCGTCGTCCACGGCGCACGTGCGTCGCCTCGCCGCCAGCGGCCAACTCGGCCGCCCGCTCGTCGGCGTCTGCAACACCCTCTGGTTTCGCGACCCCGCTTACTACGCCGTGCCCTGGCGTGGACGCTGGGAGACGGACTTCGGCGGTCCGACCACCGCGCTTGGCATCCACGCGATGGATCACTTCCTCCACCTGATGGGCGACTGGGACGAGGTCCGCGCCATGGCTGGCACCCTCGATCGAGCCATCGAGGTCGAGGATATCTCCATGGCCCTCGTGCGCTTCAAGAACGGCGCCTTCGGCTCCATCGTGAACAGCGCGCTCAGCCCGCGCCAGGAGACCTACGTGCGGCTCGACTTCCAACGCGCCACCCTCGAGCTCAAGCACCTCTACGGCTACACCCGCGACAACTGGACCCTCACGCCCGTGCCGCCGGTCGAAAACGACAGCCTGATGCAGTCGTGGCAGAGTTTCCCACCGGACGTCGGCTCCACCCACGGCGCGCAGCTCAATTGCCTCGTCGCTGATATGGACGCCAACCGCCGCCCGCTCACTTCCGGGGACGAATCGCGCAAGACCATCGAACTCCTGACCGCGATCTACAAGTCTTCCTACACCGGTGAGATCGTGCGCCGCGGCTCCATCCGCCCCGGCGACCCGTTTTACACCGTGCTTCACGGCAACCTCGCCCCGAAGCGCATCAAGGGGCAACCGCCCGAACTCGCCTAGGGCCCTGACCATGTCCCGCGAGGCGCTCGACGCCCGCTCACTGACGGGCTATCTTTGGGCCAGCCGCCCGCGTCTCTGGCGTGGCCTCGGCCTCGCGCTACTTCGCTCGCTCGCCGTCGCGCCGTGCCCGTGGCTGTTCCAGCGCATGATCGATGTCGCCATCCCGGCGCGCGACCTGCCGCACATTGCCACGCTTTCCGGCCTCGTGATCGCGCTGCTGGCGGTGCACTACATTTTCTCCGTCTGGGGCGCCAACGAGATCGCGAAAGCCATGGCCCAGATGATGGTCGAGATGCGCAGCCGCATTTTCTTCAAACTCCAATTCCTGAGTTTCGGTTACCTCGACCAACAGAAGACCGGCCGCCTCCTCTCGAAATACGCCTTCGACACGCAGAAGGTCGAGGCCCTGCTCTACAACATCCTGAACCAGTTCCTGCCGAACATCCTCTATGGCGGCAGCATCTTCGTCATCCTGTCGTTCCTGAACTGGCAACTCGCCCTCGTGCTGGCGCTGGTTGTCCCCGCCTACGCGTTCGCGAAATATCACTTCTTCCACCGGATTCAGTCCTCGAACCAGGAGGCCCGTCTGGCGCAGGAACGACTCACCGGCACCGCGAGCGAATACATCTCCGCCCTGCGCCTCGTGCGCAGCTTCGGCGAGGAAAACCAGGCGCAAGCCGACCTCGACCGCACCAGCCACGACTTCGCGGAGCGCCGCGTCCAACAAAGCTACGTCAACGCCATCTACGGCACCTTCTGGTATGTGAGCACGCAAGTCATGGCGCTCGTCGTCATGGCCGGCGGCGCCGCACTCGCCATCCAGGGCTCACTCTCGATCGGCACGCTCATCGCCTTCGTCGCGGGGCTGCCGATCGTGCTCGGCCCCATCCAAGCCTTCGTCGGCTTGAGCGAACAATACTTCATCGGTCGCGAGAGCTTTCACAGCATCAAGGAACTGATCGACTCCGCTTATGTGGAGAATTGGCAAGGCACGCACCGCGCGCCGCCCCGCGGAGAAATCCGCTTTGAACAGGTCAACTTCGCCTACCCGTCCGCCCCGGAACGGCGCGTGCTGCACGGGATCAATCTGCACATCCGCCCGGGCGAGCACCTCGCCTTCGTCGGCGCCTCCGGCTCGGGCAAGAGCACGCTGGCCAACCTCATGCTCGGACTTTACGCGCCCGACTCGGGCCGCGTCTTGATCGACGGCATCCCGCAAAGCGAGTGGGACCTGCGTTGGATTCGCCGGCAGTTCGCCGTCGTCTTGCAGGATAGCCTGCTGCTCTCCGGCTCGATCAGCGACAACCTCCGCTTCGCCCGCGCCGACGCGACCAACGACGAGGTCCGCGCCGCCGCCCGGCAGGCCAACGCGGAGGAATTCATCCTCAAACTGCCGCAAGGCTACGACACGCCCGTCGGCGAGCGCGGCGTCAGTCTCTCCGGCGGTCAACGTCAGCGTCTGGCGATCGCCCGCGCCATCCTGCGCAATCCTCCCGTGCTCATCCTCGACGAGGCCACCTCGGCGCTCGACTACGAGAGCGAACGCCTCATTCAGGACGCCCTCGACCGCCTCGCCGCGGGCCGCACCGTCATCACCATCGCGCATCGCCTCAGCACGATTCGCAACGCCGACCGCATCGTCGTGCTCGACGCCGGACGCATCGTGGAAGAAGGTGATTTCGCCACGCTCTCCCAGCGCGGCGGTGCCTTCGCCCGACTCGTCAACGCCCAGGGCGCCAGCAACGGTTTCATCTGATTCTTCCCCATGAAAAAGATCCTCCCGCTTCTCGCCGTCGTCCTGCTCGCCACCGCCAGCCAAGCGCAGGAGCCGCTGCCGAGCCTCCAATCGCTGCTCACCCCGGCCGAATGGAAACGCGCCGGACTCGACAAGCTTTCACCCGACGAGATCGGGGTGATCGACGCCGCGCTGATTCGCCACACCAAGGCCCGCGCCGCGCAAGCGCAGGCGGAGATTCAAGCCGCGCGTGCGCAAGCCGCCACCCAACCCGCCGCCGAAGCCCCCGCGCCGAAGCGTTTCTTCGAGCGCTTCGGTCTGCCCGTTTTCGATGATACCGACTGGCGCAGCATCGCTCCCCTCAAGGCCAGAGTCGTCGCGTGGGAGACGCAGAATCGCTTCCGCCTCGATAACGGACAGGTCTGGGAGGGCCTCGAGCCGATCCCGTTCGAGCTTCTGAATCGCGACATCGAGATTCACGCTCGCCCGAACAGCCAGTTCGTCATCGCCCTCGAAGGCAAGAGCACGACCGTGCGCGTCTTCCGCCTCCGTTGATGCACGAAATCTCCTCCGGCGATCTCCGCGTCGAATTGCTGGATCCGGCCCGCGACCAAGCGCGCCTCGGGCCGCGCTACTGCTGGGGCGGATTCATTTGGCAAGTGCACCACCGCACCGCCGGCCCGCTGCTCACCGGCCCCGAATGGCCGGAGCCGCGGCCGATTCCGTTCAACGGCCAAGGTCTGCCCGAGTCCTTCCGGCACAAGACGCGCTCGGGCGCGCCCCTGACTTGGAACGGCGACCGCGGCGTCGCGATCGGCGCCGGAGAACTTGCCGTCACCGACGGCGCCGTCGCCCTCATCCACCCCTGCGAGTGGTCGCTCACCGAATTCACCTGCGGCGCACGCTACCGCACTCGCCAAGCCGCCGCGGGATTCGATTATCAACTCGAGCGCACCGTGGAGATCCTCGGTGACGAATTACGGTCGACGTCGCGCCTCTCCAACCACGCGCCTCGTCCGCTCGCGCTGGAGTGGTTCGCGCATCCCTTCTTCGCGCTCACCGATGGCCTGATCGAGCTTCGCCTGCCGGAAACGACCCAGCTCAAGGAAAACCCCGGCTTCTCCCTCGCAGCCGGCCACCTGCGCCAGAAACGCGTGTTCGTCGGCAAGGACGACGGGCATTTCGACCTGCTCACGCTGCCGCCCGGTCAGCCGCTCCGCTGCCGCCTCTCGCATCCGCGTCTGAGCCACCTCGAATTTTCCACGAGTTTCGTTCCGAGCGAGTGCGTCATCTGGGGCAATGGAAACACGTTCTCCATCGAGCCGTATCAGACGCTCGCGCTCGCCCCCGGCGAGACCGCGGAGTGGTTTCTGTCCTACAAGTTCGGCTCCGCCCGCTGATTCGCCGCGTCAAAGCGGCAGCGTCCGCCACAGCGCGTTCAACGCCTCCGCCATCGCGCGCCCGTAGTCCACGCCCGGCGTGCGACCGAACAGCCGCCACGGTCCGCCCTCGGTGGCCGCGGGCTCCCACGTTACGCGCGCCTCGTCGTCCACCGTCGCGTGGATCGCATCGAGCCGCCAACGCCACACCTCGCAACCCGTGGCCTCGGCCGGCGCGACAAACCGCCAACCGTCCGCGGTTCGCGCCAAAACCCGGCCCGCGCCCATGACGAGCGACGCGGTGGACCACATGTTGCGTTCCCCGGCGAGCACGTGTTCCCAAACCGCGCCGCGTCCGGTCTCAGTGAGAGAACCGATGATATCGCCGCGCGCGCTCCCGCTGAAAGCGTAGCCGAGCCAGCCGCGCAACGTGTCCGGCAAGTCCACGAAAAGCTCTTCGTGCCGCGCCTTCCAGAATGTGCCGCGCTCGTGCGCCGGATCAAAGGCACCCGACTCCGTGCCGCAGGGGAACCAATCGACCGCGACTCCCGAACGCCACAGCGCCACGTAAGCTGCCGGATCGAGCCCGACATTCCATTCGCGCTTAGGACCGCCGGTCGAGCCGGCATTGAGCAACACCGCTCGCGTGCGTGTTCGCAGCAGTTCCGGGTCGCGATTGATCGCAGCCGCCAACACGCGACCCGAGCCGACGACGCTGATCGTCACCGGCTCCGCGCTTTCCCGAAGCACCTCGAGCAGCAACTCCACACCCGCCTGTTCCGACGCCGGTCGGTCCGATGCATCGTCGTCGAAGGAGCGGAGCGGTTCGACCGGTCCCGCCGCCGCACGGAGCGGGCGTCCGAGCAGGTGCGCGATCTGTGCGACCGGCACATAGCCTGAATCGCGCCGCACATCCCAGCCCTCGGGCGCGGCGACCAAGAATCGCCGCGTCGCATCAAGGATCACGGCGCGCACATCGTATTCGGGCAGAGCCAGAGCCGTCAGCAGGTCGAGATGATCGTCAGGATCCTGCGGCGGATGATAGAGGTCCGTCACATGCACCAACGGTCGACGCGTCCCGGCCGCGGTCGCTGACGATCGGCTCACGGCTGCAACTCCGGGACTGCACTCCCCACCGCCATCTCGCGGCTCTTGCCGGCCACGTAAATCCAAGCCGTGCCCGCCTCGACGCGCCCTTGGCCGCCGTGCCAACGCACCAGCGACGCGTTGCCGAGCCCGAGGATGGTGTGCGTGGGATTGAAGCGGAGATAGATCGCGATCTTGCCCGCGCGCCCTTTGAAGTCGGCTTCGCTCGCCTCGGGGTGATGCGGATTGATCACCACGGGCAGGAGGCCCAGGGCGTTGCGGGTCGGAATCTCCGCCACCGGAAAATCGTTGGTCGTCCCGATCAACAGGCCCGCGACGTTGGAGCCCGCGCTGGAACCGAGGTAAGGCACGCCGGCCGCCACGCGGTCACGGATGACCTGCAACTGTCCCGTGCGATGCAACTCCGCGAGCAACACGAAAGTCTCGCCACCACCGACAAAGATCCCGTCGGCCCGCTTGAGCAGTTCGATCTGCCCGGCGGCGTCGTAACGATGCAACGACTCCGCCGTCGTGCCGTTGAGATGCGCGAACGCCTTTTGCAGACGCACCTCCATGCGATCGCGGTCCGCGGGGTGCGTCGCGTGCAGGACCAGCGCGATGAGTTTCCTGCCTTTGAAGTGCTCGCGCAACGGCGGCAAGTTACTGTCCGCAAACTGATCGCCCCGCATCATGCTGCCCCCGCTCACCATCACCGACGGCGTCGCCGCGGCCAGCGAAGCGACCGATCCCACGAGCGCGCACCAGAATATCGCGAGGCGAAGAGAAATCATGCGACGAGTTGAGTGCCTCCACCGCGATTCGACAACTCCGCGCGGGGCGGTCGGCAAATTTTCATCCATTTTCATTTTGATGCGCCCTCAGGCGAGAGGAGCCTTGGTCCATGCTCCGGCTCCCCCTCGCAGCCACGCTGCTGCTTCTCTGTGCCGCCGAAATTGCGGCCGCGCCCGCACCCCGAGTCGTGGATCATCGCTTCTCGCCGCCGACTTGGCACGCCGCGCTCGGTGTGCCCGGTGACTGGCATGAGCCGATGGCCAACGAGCGCGGCGCGCTGATCACCGACTTCGGGCCCGGTCCGTATGCCAAACCGCTCACGGAGGTGGAGTTTGTCGCCGCCCAAGGCGAGACGAGGTGGGTAAGCCAACAGTGGGCCGACGAATTCGCCCCATTGCTCGCCACCGAATTATCCGCGCCGGGCGGCCCGATTCGCATCGAGACCTTTTCCCTGCCGCCGGAGCAGATCGCGGCGTCGCTCGCCCGTTTTCCTGCCGTTGAACGGCTCGATGGCATCACGGGCGCCAAGGGCTGGGCGCAACCCACCGGAGATGTGGCCCCGGAGTTTCGCTCGGTCGCCTGGGGGACGAACCGTCCTCTGCGCTACCGCGTGCGCGTGCCTGCGGGCAGTGCCAAGCGCGTCGTGTTGGGCTACTGCGAAAGTTGGAAGCCGCGTCTGAACGAGCGCGTCGCCGACATGCAAGTCGAGGGCGCGCCTGCTCAAATCGTCGACCTCGCCCTCACCGCCGCCCGTCACGCTCCGCAGGTGTTCACGTTCGCGGCGCGCGATGGCGATGGCGACGGGTGGATCAACGTCACGGTGTCGTCTCCGGTCGGCCACGATCCCAACACCACCCTCGCCTACCTCGCCATCTATGCCGCCGACGCGAAATTCACGCGCGAGGATCTGTTATCCGGCCACGGCGCCGAACTCCGCATCGACTGCGGCGCCGAGAGCGACGCGCTTCCCGCTCGCATCGACGTCGTCTGTGCCACCGCAAGCGGGGACGATCTCGTTCTACGCGTTCGCACCGGACGCCTGCTGCAGTGGGATGAGAAGACTAGCACGCTGCGGGACGGCGCGCGCCCCTTCGCGACTACCTCTCCGCGCGCCGATTCAGCCACTCGGACTGAAGACGGGTGGCGAATCCATTTTGCGGCCGGCACGCGTTCGGCGTGCGCCTTCGTTCTCTCCGGACTAGTGGACGAAACGACCCTTGCCACGAACCAATCCCTCGATGTGACCGCGGCCGTCGCGGCACTCCGCGCTCGCTGGCGTCAACCAGACCTTCAGCCTCCGCTTCCCGTGCGCATCGGCGATGCCCGAATCGAGGCGATGGCGCGCCAATCTCTCCGCATCGTCTACCAGGGCTGGGAAACGATCGAAGGACGCGGGCAGTTCAACTCGAGCTTCACCCTTTACCGCGGGCTCTGGGCCGGCGATGTCGTCTACGCCGTCGAACTCGCCGCGCTGCTCGGCGATTCGACCCGCGCGCGCGAGCAGTTGCGCACCCTTTGGCAGGCCCAAAACGCCGCCGGCCTGATCGACGAGATGCCGCCTCTGCGGCTCAATCGCACCACCGGCGCCGTGCTCTGGGCCACTCACCGCGAAGCCGAACTGAGCCGTGACCTCGGGCTCGCCCGGGCCCACTGGCCTGCGATTCGACGTGCCGTGCTGGCGCTGCGGGAGCTGCGCGCCGGCACGCTCGGCTCGGGCACGCCTTACGCCGGACTCCTGCCGCCCGGCTTCAACGACGGCGGCATCATGGACGTGACCGCCGAATACTCTTCGGTCTATTGGTCGATCACCGGCATTCGCGCCGCTGCCGCCTTGGCGGGGAAACTCGGCGAAACCCCCGACGAACAGGAATTCAGCCGCCTCGCCGACGACTTCGAAAAATCCTTTCACCTCGCGGCCGCGCGCGACCTGAAGCGCGACGCCCACGGCAACGCGTTCCTCCCGGTGCGCGTCGGTCGCCATGCGCCCGAAGAACCCCCTCAACTGGCCCAATGGGCAGTGCTCGAGGCGGGATTGTTCGGCCATTGGCTGCCGCGCGAAGGCGCGCTCCTGCAAGGCACGCTCGCGATGCTTCGTGCGGCCGAGAAACAGGGACTCCCGCACAGCACCGGTTGGATGCGCGACGGGATCTGGGCCGGCTACGGCTCGCTCTATGCGCACCTGCCCCTGCTGCGGGGCGACCGCGACCACGCCGTCGATCTGGTTTATGCGATCGCCAATCACGCCTCTCCCGTGGGCGGGTGGGTCGAAGAGCAATCGCTCTCAGGTGCGCCGCTGAGGCTGGCCGGTGATCAGCCACATTGCTGGGCCTCGGCGCTCTTCGTGCGCCTCGTGATGTCGATGCTCGCGCACGAACGCGGCGACGAAGTTCATCTGCTTGCCGGCCTCGCCCCCGAATGGCTCCAAGCCGGCTCGACCAACGCCGTCACCTCGCTGCCCACGCGCGTCGGCAGCATTAGTGTTTCGGTCGAAACCTCAGCCGACGGCAGCACCGCGCGGCTCAGGGCCAGCGCCCCACCGCGCGGCCGCGCCGTGATCCATCTCGGCGCGTTCGTCGCGGCCGGCTTCGTCCTGTCCGCCGAAACCGGAGCGAGCATCACGCTCGCCCCGGGTCAGAATCTGGAAACGGAACTCTCGCGCCCGCTCAAGTCGCGCCAATCATCAGCGCACCCTTGAACACGAGGAGCACGACCACGACCAACCCGCAGCACGCGAGGAAGCCGAGGAAGTCCTGCCGATCCCACTTGGTGAATTCCCAGTCGGATCGCGGGAACAGCTTGCGATCGTCGAAACGCGCGGGATCGGCGTAACTCTTTTCCACCTCGACCGCATCTTGTTCGAGGGTCTCCGCCACGGGCGTCTTCAGGCGCGCGTAGAAACGATCCACGCGCACGCGGTCGGTGCGCGGCGTGAGCAAGCTGACCACCATCAGAATCACGATCGGAAAGAGGCCATCGACGAGGTAGCGCGTTGCGCTCAACTGCGCGGGCGAAAAACCTGCGACATCAAATCCGAGCAGCGACACGAGATAGATCTCCGCGCGGAAAAGGCCGCGGCCGCGGCGCGGCGAATTCGGATCCGCCGGATTCACGGGCGCGACCCCTTCTTCGAAAAACACCGAGACCGGCTCCACCCGGCGTTGCTTCTTCACGACCTCGCCGAGCTGCGTCGCGCGACCGGCGGACACGTCTTCCTTGGTCGCGAGGGATTCGACCGTCACGATCCGCTCGCGCGTCATGAGGGTCAGCTTCTCGGACTGGGCCAGCGAGGGCATCGCCGACACGCCCCACGGGATGAGCGCCACAAACGCGACAGTGGCGAAAACCTGCACGACGACCGCGGTCTGCGTGACGCGCTTCCAGAGGAAGATAAAGGTGATCGGCACGCCCCAGATGACCAGCAACACGATGGCGAACTTCAGCAGCGCGACGACGCTGTTGAGGTAAAGGCCCACCGCCACGCCCGCCGCCAACACGACGGGCACCGCCGCGCGCGCGATGAACATGTAGTGATTTTCCGACTTACCGGGGAAGAGCGGTTCATAGAGATTCTTCACCACGAGACCGGAAATGACCACGGACTGCGCGCCGAGCAGCGCGAGTTTTCCGCCGAGGATACCGATGATCATCACGCCGATCATGCCGACGGGGAGAAGTTCCTTCGTCAGCAGGCCCCAAACTTGGTCGGGGTCCGAGAGATTCAGTCCGAAGAGCGCGACCGCGATCAAGCCGCAGTAGGCCCACGAGATCGTCACGAAGCGCTTGCTGAATCCGCCGGTCACCGCGCCGATGCGCGCTGCGTATTCGTTCTTCGCCGAGCCAGCGATCGTCATGTTGGCCTGCGAACCCACGATGCCGACGAACTGCACGAACAACAGCGCCGCGATCGAATACCACGTGTATTCCGAGGCCGTGTCGCCGCCGAAGAGATTGAACATCGCGGCCGGCACCTTTTCGTGCAGCGCCTCCACGCCGCCTATTTTGGAGATGCCGAACGGGATCAGGATGACGGAAATCAAGATCACGAGGAGCGCCTGCACGGCATCGACCATCGCCGATGCCTTGAGTCCTCCGAGCATGACGAAGACCGCCACCAACGCCGTCGAAGCGACATAGAAAGTAGCCGGATGCAGATACGTGACGTAGGGCTGCAACTCGCCGCGATCGTAGAAGCCCTTCAGCTGCGAGTAGCGGGCCTCCTTCTCCGCCGCGAGCGTCGCGCCCGTCGAGCGCTCCTGCCGCAGTTGCACGAATTCGAAGTAGCCATCCACCCGGGCCTTTTCCTCGACCGAATAGATCGCCGGCTCCTTCACCATGAGCGGCTGCAAAGTCTTCAGCGCGACCACGTTTCCGCCCGCGATGCTCACGATGATCATGAGGATCGTCGTCACCGCGTAGACGGTGGCGAGGAAGCGGCTGCCGAAGCGGTCTTGGAAAAGATCGGCCATCGTCGTGAGCCGCACACGCCGGAACCACACCGTCGTGAACCAATAGTAGGGGGTGAGGAACAGCGTGATCAGCGCGATCCACGCCCCGCCCGCGCCCTGGCGATAGACCGAACTCGACGTCGTGGTCGCCTGACCGGGATCAGTCATCGTGCCGAAACTGAGGAAGAACTGAAACCACTTCCCCAATGACCGGCCGCCGAGGAAGAAGTCGCCCTGTCCTTTCACACCGTGCGACAGCGCCTTGCCGATCGAGAGGATGGCGAGAATGTAGACGCCGATGACGGCGGCATCGATCCAGTGAAGTCCGAAGAGGTGCATGATAGGGTGTTAACGAGCCGGGGTTGAGGTAAAGGGCCACAGGCCGACGCCGCGCATGCGCGGCTCGAGCCCGAAGGAGGTGAAGAGTTTTTCGGTGTCCGCCGCCGATCGGCGGTCGGGCCGCAAGGTCGTATCCGCCGCCAGAGCCAACACGACTTCGCCGATGATGGCGGTGGACTGCTCGACGATCTCGACCGGCAACTTGTCGATCGTGTCGGCGAGATCGTGATAATAGCGCACCGACTCGCGTGGGATCGGCGCGTTGAAAGTCACCGCGCGCACGCCCGCGATTTGGTAAGGCGTGTGATCGCTGCCGAACCAGTTGATGTTTTGCACACCAAGCGGCAGCGGCTTGGGGCGAGTCGCGTGCCAGCGCTCCAACGCCGGCACGAGCGACGCGTCACCGAGCGCGTTCACGGCGATCGGGACGCCCACCATGTCGAGATTCACCATCGCGATCACCGGCGCATCGCCGAGCCGGGCCGCGGCGTGTCGCGAGCCCCAGAGGCCCTGCTCTTCGCCGTTGAACCAGACCAGCTCGATCGTGCGCGGCAACTCGCGTCCACGCAGCGCGTGCGCCAACGCGTAAAGCTGGGCGACACCGAGGCCGTTGTCCAAGGCCCCCTGCCCCAAGTCCCAGCTGTCGAAATGCCCACCCACGACGATCGTCTCGGCAGACTTCCCCGGCAGGCGAACGACTAAGTTGGCGGTCGTGACCTCCCTCACGCGCGACCGCGTCTCGACGTTGACCCGCACCGGCAGACCAGAGGCGAGCAGCCGTTGCAGCCAACGCCCCTCTTCCTGCGCGATCG
>JACCDX010212513.1_pt1 | contig 18514 bp, 17 predicted proteins | sample 7449681 | NCBI WGS metagenome assembly JACCDX01 (sample SAMN15323450, study PRJNA562643) | freshwater metagenome | isolation source: river surface water | place: USA:Blue River Watershed | collected 2017-08-18
GATCTCGGTGGTCTGGGCGTTGGTGTGGATGCTCACGTTGGGCAGGCTCTTGAGCTTGTTGACCAGCACGGCGTCGGCCTTGAGCTGGTCGGCAAACTCGATGAGCGTGACGTGGGCCACGATGCCGGCCAGGTCGATGGCCGCCTCGACGCCCGAGTTGCCGCCGCCGATCACCGACACGCGCTTGCCCTTGAACAGCGGCCCATCGCAGTGCGGGCAGTAGGCCACGCCCTTGTTCTTGTACTCGGCTTCGCCGGGCACGTTCACGTTGCGCCAGCGTGCGCCGGTGCTCAGGATCACCGTTTTCGCCTTGAGCGATCCGCCGTTGGCCATCTTCACGGTCACCAGGCCGCCGGGCTCGGTGGCGGGAATCAGCGCTTCGGCGCGCTGCAGGTTCATCACGTCCACGTCGTAGGCCCGCACGTGGGCTTCCAGGCCGGCGGCCAGCTTGGGGCCATCGGTCTCCAGCACGGAGATGTAGTTCTCGATGCCCAGTGTGTCGTTGACCTGGCCACCAAAGCGCTCGGCGGCGATGCCGGTGCGGATGCCCTTGCGGGCCGCGTACACGCCGGCTGCGGCGCCAGCGGGGCCACCGCCCACGATCAGCACGTCGTACGGGGCCTTGGCGTCGATCTTGGCGGCCTCACGGGCATCCGAGTTGGTGTCGAGCTTGGCCACGATCTCGGCGGCGTTCATCTTGCCCGAGGCGAACACCTGGCCGTTGAGGAACACCATGGGCACGGCCATGATCTCGCGGCGTTCGACTTCTTCCTGGAAGGCGCCGCCTTCGATCACCGTGGTCTTGATCTTGGGGTTCAAGATGGCCATGAGCGACAGCGCCTGCACCACGTCCGGGCAGTTGTGGCAGCTCAAGGACATGTAGACCTCGAAGTTGAAGTCACCGTCCAGGGCGCGGATCGCGTCCATGACTTCGGCGTCTTCCTTCGGCGGGTGGCCGCCCGTCCACAGCAGGGCCAGCACCAGCGAGGTGAACTCGTGGCCCAGCGGCAGGCCGGCAAAACGCAGCGAGGTGTCGGTGCCCGTGCGTTGCAGCGTGAACGAGGGCTTGCGGGCGTCTTGCCCGTCGGTGCGCAGCGTGATCTTGTCGGCGCGCAGACCCTGGATGGTCTGCAGCAGCTGCAGCATCTCTTGCGAGTTTTCAGAGTCGCTCAGCGAGGCCACGATCTCGAACGGTTGCTGCACGCGCTCCATGTAGGCGCCGAGTTGTGCTTTGAGGTTGTCGTCGAGCATGGTGTTCTTCCTTCGATTCAAGCGACTTTGAAAACCGGCCCCCTTTCACAGCAGGAGACAGGCGGTGTCTGGCCACCCCGGCGGGCTTTGTGGGCCCGCAGGGTGTGCATCTTCAACAATGTGGTGAGGTTGTGCCTCAACACAGGTCAGCAGTCAGGCAAAAAAAATCAGATCTTGCCGACCAGGTCCAGCGACGGAGCCAAGGTCTTGGCGCCTTCCTTCCACTTGGCCGGGCAGACTTGGCCGGGGTTGGCGGCGGTGTACTGGGCGGCCTTGAGCTTGCGCAGGGTTTCCGACACGTCGCGGGCGATTTCGTTGGAGTGGATTTCCAGCGTCTTGATGGTGCCTTCGGGGTTGATCACGAAGGTGCCGCGCAGCGACAGGCCCTCTTCGGGGATGTGCACGCCGAAGGCGTTGCTCAGGGCGTGGGTGGGGTCACCGACCAGGGGGAACTTGGCCTTGCCGACGGCCGGCGAGGTTTCGTGCCACACCTTGTGCGAGAAGTGGGTGTCGGTGGTGACGATGTAGACCTCGGCGCCGGCCTTCTGGAACTCTTCGTAGCTGTTGGCAGCGTCTTCGATTTCGGTCGGGCAGTTGAAGGTGAAGGCGGCCGGCATGAAGATCAGCACGGACCACTTGCCCTTCAGGCTGGCATCGCTGACTTCGATGAATTCGCCCTTGCCGCCACGGTTGACGAAGGCGGTGGTCTTGAAGGGTTGGACTTGGGTGTTGATCAGGGACATGGCTTGCTTCCTGTAAGCGGTTGGTTGGACAACGGAGTGAATGTTAGACCGCAGCGCACCATATAGCGAATTGATTGAGCAAATATGACTGATTGAGAAGGGCTATATGGCGGGCGCACGACAGCCCGCCGGGCGATCCGGCAGGCGTGGCATCCAAGGGGGTCAGCGGGGGCTGAGGAAGAAGCGGGTGCCGTTGACCGGAGAGCCGCTGTCGGCCTGGGCGCTGAACGAGCCCACCGCAGGCGAGGCGGCCATGCCGGGTGCGGACACCCGCAGGGTGACCGTGCCCACGCCTTGTGGCACGCGGCAGACGTACAAGCCGCTGCTGCCAGGCACGCAGCTCACCGTGCCCGGTGTGGCCAGCAGCTTGACCGGGCCTTGGTAGGCGCTGCCGTTGCTGCGCAGCAGCTGGCCGGCCACCGTCGTGGCGCCTTCGCTGGCGGCCGAGGTGCGCGAGGGGTTGCCCAGCGCCGCCAGCATCCCCTTGGTTTGCAACATGGTGGCAACCACGTTTTCGGCGTCGCTGCCGCACGGTGCGTTGCGGCTGCCGCAGCGCAACTGGGGTGCGGCGAACAGCCCCACCCGGGGCGACACGTAAGACATGATGGTGCCAAATTCGCCGGCCACGCCTCGGCCGTAGCTGTAGGCGAACACGCCGGGGAAGGTGGAGTTGGCCCGGTCATGGGCGTTGCCCAGCAAGTGGCCGAGCTCGTGGGCCAGGGTGCTGGCCTCGCAGTAGCTGTTGGCCATGAAGCCGTCGTTGAGCGCCACATAGCCCAGGCTGCCCACCTGGTTGCGGTAGCCCGCCAAGCCCTGGGCGCCAGCGCCCGGCACGTAAGCCAGGCCGCAGCTGCCGCTGCTGCCCGTCACGCTGTTGAAGGGCGACGCATGCACCACCACGGCGGCTCCGCTGCGCGCCCGCGCTGCCAGCACCCCGGCGAACTGCCCGCTGCCTGCGCGCAGCGCGGGCAGCAGGGTTTGCAGGCTGGCTTCGGGCTGGCGCAGCAGCGCCCAGCCGGTGATGCGGAACGCGATGCCCGTGCCACTGGCCGCGTGGGCGGCATTGGCCAGTTGCACCAGGTTGGACAGGCGCAGGCGCGCCAGACCCTCGTTGCCCCACTGGGTGACGAGGCCCGGGCCGTAGGTGATCAGCAGGGGGATGAACGTGTCCACCGTGCCGGGTTGCAGCGGCGCGGGCGGCGTGGCGTTGGCGGCCTCGCTGCGGGCCTGGGCGCCCAGGACCAGGGGATCGGTGGGCGGCACGTCGTCGGGGGCGGGCAGGTGGTCTTCGCCACGGGGTGCGCGCCAGCCGGCGGCGGTGGGGTCGATCAGTTCCAACTGGCCGGCGCGGGTCACCACCTGGAGCTCTCGGCCGCCACTGAGGATCACGCCAAACAGGCCTTGCGGGTTCAGGCTGAGCACCACCGGCTCGCCCGGCGTGGTGTCGGTGGCGGCGCTGGCGGCGCGCAGGTGGGTGGCGCCGTGGTCGTCGCGCTCGCGCAGGGTCACGGTCGCCGCCAGGGTGCGGCCGTCGGGCAGGGGCAGGTTCAGCACCGTGCCGGGCTCGGCCTGCAGGAGGGCGGCGGTGTCGACACGCCACGGCTGGCGCCCCGCCGCCTTGGGCGGGGTGCTGGGTGGGGCCTCCCAGCGCCGAGACGCCTGCCACCCCGTCGCCGTGGCCTGCAAAGACCAGCGTACCTCGGGTTGACGCTCGGCGTGCGCCTGCCAGGCCACGGTGCCGCCGGCCGATCGGGTGGCCGCGTGCAGCACCCAGGTTTGCCGCCCCAGCAGGGGCAGGTCCACGGCGATGCGCGCGCCCGCTTGCCAGCTCGGCGGGGGGGCGCTCACGCGCACGGGCGTGCCACGCCAGCCGGGCGTTGGGGCGGCCCCTGCTGCCGCGCACACGGCCAGGCCCAAGGCCCCCAGCAGGGCCCCGTGCCAAGGGCGAATGTGAGCGCGGGCAGCGCCGTGCGTCGGGAGCAGGTCGTGCGCGTCAAGCCGTGGGTCGGGCATCCGGGTGGGCCTTTTTCGGTGAAGGAGGACAGGTGCAGCCATCTGCAACAAGGTGTTACCTGATGTTACGGATGGCGACGCGCCAGGCGCCGTGCGGATTGCACGTCAGCAGGCTTTGTTCAGGGCGCGCGGCGGCTTGAGCCGGGTCTGACGCACCGAGTGCCCGCGCCAAGCTACAGCGGCGCGGCTTGGTGCCGATACCAACCTCAACGGCGGCGCCAGGGGGAGGCGCGCCGGCTCCGTTTCATGCAGTCCTCCCCAGTCCATCCATACCGAGCAACAGCCATGCAATCTGTCACCCGTCGCTTCTTCTTGTCGGCCATCGCTGCCGTGTCGGTGTCTCTGGCGCCTGCCGCGCACGCCAACGAACCCGTGGCCACCAACGACGAGGCCGAGGCCATGGTCAAGAAAGCCATCGCCATGGCCAAGTCCCAAGGCAAGGACAAGGTGATCGCCGACGTCAACGCCAAGAGCCCTGCCTTCGTCGACCGCGACCTCTACATCTATGTGGCCGATGAAAAGGGCACCGTGCTGGCCCATGCCCTCAATCCCAAGTTGGTGGGCCGCGACCTCAACCAGCTCAAGGACGCCGATGGCAAGCCCTTCGTCACCGAGATCATCAAGATCGGCGCCTCGGGCAAGCCGGGCTGGGTGGAGTACCGCTGGCCCAACCCCGTCACCAAGCAGATCGACGACAAGGTGACCTACGTCGAGAAGGCCGACGGCGTGATCTATTGCGCGGGCGTCTACAAGTGATCTGGCTGTGCGGGGGCCTGGCGCAGGCCAGGCCTTCGTGTTGCGCTGCACAGGGGTGAAGCAATGAATGTGATGACGGGCATGCGGGTGTCACACCGGCTGGGGCTGGGTTTTGGCCTGGTCTCCTTGATCTTGTTGGTGGTGTGTGCGTTGGGCGTGTTCAATGGCCAGCGCGCTGGCCGGGTGATCGATGCCGAGTTGCTGGCCGCGCAGAAGATGGAGGCCGACGCCATGACGATGTACAGCGCCGTGCTGGAGCAAGACATCTCGGTGCGCAACATCGGTTTGCTGACGGACCCCAACGAGATGCAAAGCCAGGCCAACCGCGCTCGCCAGGCCAACAAGGCCGTGGGCGCGATCATCGAGCGCTTGGCTGCGCAGCCCATGCGCGAAGCCGACCGCCAAGCGCTGGCACGCATCCGCGAGCTCAACGACAAGAGCGTGCCTGTGACCGAAGAGGCCATCGGCATGGCCGTGGCCTTCCAGCCAGAAGACGCCGTGAAGGTGATCACCGGCCAGCTCGACAACCTGTCGCAGCAGCGCCGTGAACAGGTGGTGCGTTTTGCCGACCTCCAGCGTCAGCGCGCCGAGGTGGCTGGTGCCGGCCTCAAGGCGGGCGCCGAGCGCGCTGCGCTGGCCTCCCTGGTGGTGGGCCTGGTGGGCCTGGTGATCGCGGTGGGTGCGGCCGTGCTGGTGTCGCGCTCGATTGCACGCCCCCTGGGCAAAGCGGCGCAGCTGGCCCATGCCGTGGCCCAGGGCGACCTGACGGTGGAGCTCAAGGCGCAGGCGCAAGACGAGATCGGCGAGCTGGTCACGGCCATGGGCCTCATGGCCGACAGCCTGCGCAGCATGATCACCACCATGCGCCAGTCGGCCGAGACCATCCATGTGACCTCCAGCGAGATCGCCACGGGCAACCAAGACCTGTCCTCACGCACGGAGCAGCAGGCGGCCTCGCTGCAAGCCACGGTGTCGACCGTCACGCAGATCACCGAGACCGTGCGCAGCAACGCCGATGCCGCGCGCCAGGCCAGCAGCCTGGCCATCCAGGCCGCCTCGGTGGCCGCGATGGGGGGCGACCGTGTGGGTGAAGTCATCCGCACCATGGGCGACATTTCCGAGTCGTCGCGCAAGATCTCCGACATCGTCGGGGTGATCGACGGCATCGCCTTCCAGACCAACATCTTGGCGCTGAACGCGGCGGTGGAAGCCGCACGCGCCGGGGAGCAGGGCCGGGGCTTTGCCGTGGTGGCCGGCGAGGTGCGCACCCTGGCGCAGCGCAGTGCCAATGCGGCCAAAGAGATCAAGGGCCTCATCGCGGCCAACGTCGAGAAGGTCGAAGCGGGTACCCACCTGGTGGGCGATGCCGGCGAGACCATGTCGGACATCGTCGCGTCGAGCAAGCGTGTGGCCGAGATCGTGGCCGAGATCACCCATGCCACCGACGAGCAGGCGCGTGGGCTGGAGACGGTGCAAAGCGCCATCGGCCACATCGACCAGGTGACGCAGCAAAACGCTGCCTTGGTGGAGGAGGCCACGGCCGCCGCCGAGAGCCTGCGCGAGCAAACCCACACCCTCAATGGCGCGGTGGGGGTGTTCAAGACGCGGGGGCACTTCGCCCACGCGCACTGAGTCGCGCCGCCGCAGGCTGCTCCAGCGGGCAACAGGCCACCTCCGGGTGGCCTTTTTCGCGTGTGGCTCCGCTGTTGTCAGGCAATTTCCTACAACGCAACGCGCCAGGGGCCGACACGCTGCGCAGCCAGGCCCCTATCAAGGAAAACGGGGGGTGTTTGCACAATGACTCCATCGACAGCACAACGCGCTGTCCCCGCAGCAGGAGCCCAGCATGACCCCCGAACAGATCCTCAACGACATCCGCGAAACCAATCTGTCGTACCTGACCCTGGCCCAGACCCTGATCCGCCAGGACCGCGAGCAGGCCATGTTCCGCCTGGGCCTGTCGGCGCAAGCGGCTGACCGCCTGGCCTCGCTGAGCCCGGCACAGGTGCTCAAGATCGCCTCGGGCAACACCCTGGTGTGCCGCATGAGCGTGGACGACGACCTGGTCTGGTCGCTGCTGACCCACCACGGCCGTGGCGCCGCCAACGATGGCGCCTCGCGCATCCAGGCCGCCCTGGCCCAGGCCCAGGCGATCGCCCAGCGCACCGCCGCCTGATCTCGCATCCCCGCATCCCCCCAGACACCGCACCTCACCGCATCCCAGGAGCCCACCATGCGCAACAAGAGCCTGTTGACCGAAGCCAAGCAGATCGACCGTGCCATCACCCTGATCAACCTGGGTGCGCGCCTGCAGGTGCTGGAGTCGGAGACGGACATGTCGTATGAGCGATTGCTGCGCCTGTACAAGGAGGTGTCGGGCAAGTCGCCGTCCAAGGGCCAACTGCCGTTCTCGACCGACTGGTTCATGACCTGGCAGCCCAACATCCACTCGTCGCTCTTCCTCAACATCCACGAGTACCTCAACAAGGCCTCGGAGATGGATGAGATCGACGTGGTCATCAAGGCCTACCAGCTCTACCTGGAGCAAACGCAGTCGCAAGGCCTGGAGCCGCTGCTGTCGGTCACCCGCGCCTGGCGCCTGGTGAAGTTCATCGACAACGGCATGCTGACGATGACCAAGTGCTCGAAGTGCGGCGGCCATTTCGTGAGCCACCCGCACGAGATCTCGCGTCACTTCGTGTGCGGCCTGTGCAACCCGCCGGCCCGCGCAGGCAAGGGCAAGGCCAGTGGCGCCTTGCACCTGCACTGATGCGCCAACCCTGAGTTACTCTCACCTGCGGTACGTCGGAGCGCAGGGATGGACATCTACCTGGACCGCACATTGGAGTTGGGGCAAAAGCTGCCGTATGGCGCGCCCAACTTCAGCATCCCCTCGGGGGATCACACCTACCACATGGGCAACCCCGGCCGCATGGGGGCGAGCTTTCCCGTCAAGCTGAAGGCCGCCCTGTATTGCGCCGAGACCGATGTGCTCAATTTCGTGGCCGAGGTGCAGCCGCAGACCAAGGCGGCTGACTTGGGCTACATCTTCAAGTACGAGACGGCGCTGGCGCATGGCGCGCCCGACCGCATCTTGGCCTGCATGGGCTCGGCCCCCGAGGCCCCGCCCGTCGGCGTGCTGAGCTACACCCAGGCCGGCGCCTACCTGGAAGACCAGGAGCTGCAGGTCGCGCCCGAGCACCGCCGCCGGGGCATTGCCACGGCCATGTTCCAGCACGCCGAGGCCATCACCGGCCGGACCTTCATCAGCCGCGTGGGCGAAGCCCTGCCCATCGATGCGGCAGGCTTTTGGGCCAACCCCGATCGGCCCTTTGGCGTGGACGCGCTGTATGCCCAGCCGCGCCGCCAGTTGTGGGTCAACCTGCAGGATTTGCTGCCCGCTTCACTGCGCGACCTGCCGCTGGTGCTCTTCGATGGTGCCAAGTTCACCCAGTCTCACCATGGCCAGGCCTGCATCGACGCGATGAACGCCGCCACCAGCCCCGTGAGCCTGCTGCAAGAGGCGCGCATGCGTGGCCTGTCGCCGCGCGGCCGTGGCGGCCGGATCGATGGCTTTGTGCCCGACCCGCACGCGCCTCCGCGTTTTGTGCGGGCGCTCCAATGCAAACACACCCCGGTGCGCCTGCTGCTGTGCAATGCACGCGGCCTGGCTGAAAACGCGGTCACGCCCACGCTGGCGGCGCTGCAGGAGGCGAGTTACGACGAGGTGATGGCCTTCGTGGGCCAGCACCTGGGTGCCTTGTGCGAGCTGCACGCGCTCGAATTGCTGCACGAGCAGTGTCGCTCCACCCAGCGTGCCCGCGATGGGCTGTGGGATCCGGGCGACCCGGCGCCAGTGGTCAAGGCGCTGGCCCATGCCCAAGGGCAAGCCATGTCGTGGTTGACCGACATCGTGGAAAAAGACACGGAGTGGCGCCACACCACATTGTGAATGGGCACCCTACAGAAATGCTGGGCGCCGCCGAAATGTAGACATCACTCCTCGCGGGAGCGTGCCCAATGGGTGGGCGCACTCGGCCGTGTCGGTGTTTGCTTCCGCAGTGACCATGAACATCAGAGACTTGCGCATCGGCCAGCGCCTCACCTTGGGGTTCGGACTGGTCATCGCCCTGCTCATGCTGCTGGCGGCCGTGGCCGTTGCGCGCATCCAGGCCCTCAATGCCGAGATCGGCTCGCTGGTCGGCGAGGCCTACCCGCGCACCGAGCTGGCCTTGTCGATCAAGAACGACCTGCACGAGCTCTCGCGCTCGATGTTGAGCGTGTTGGTGATGAACGATGCCGAGCAGATCAAGGGCGAGCTGGGGGTGCTCGATCGCCAGGCGGCCCAGCTCGACAAGCACCTGGGCGAGCTCAAGGCGCTGGTTCGCGACGACGAAGAGCTCAAGCTGATCACGCGCATTGGCGAGTTGCGCGACAAGGCTTTCAAGCAGCAAAAGACCTTCGTGGGCCTGATCCAGGAAGACGCCAAGGATGACGCGCTGACCAACTACCTCATCTTCATCCGGGCCGGGCATGGCAAGTTCTTTGCTGCGCTCGACGAACTGGTGGCACGCCAGCAAAAAGAGATGGTCACGGCCGGCACCGATTCGGCTTCGGGTGCGCGCCGCGCGGTGGTCACCATCGGGGTGCTGGCGGTGGCGGCCTTGCTCATCAGCGTCGGGGTGGCCGTCGCCGCAACCCGCAGCATCACCGTGCCGCTCAACCGGGCCGTCAAGGTAGCCCAGCGCGTGGCCAATGGCGACCTCACCAGCACCATCACCACCCGCAGCCGCGATGAAACCGGCCAGCTGATGAGGGCGCTCGCCGAGATGAACCACTCGCTGCAGACCATCGTGGGCCAGGTGCGCCTGGGCACGGTGAGCATCGAGACCGCGTCGGCCGAGATCGCCTCGGGCAACCTCGATCTGTCATCGCGCACCGAGCAGCAGGCCGCGTCGCTGCAGCAGACGGCGGCCTCCATGTCGTCGCTGACGCACGCCGTGCGCGACAACGCCGAGCACGCTCACCACGCCGCGTCGCTGGCCAGCACAGCCTCGATGGTGGCGGCCGAGGGCGGTGAGGCGGTCAGCAAGGTGGTGGCCACGATGGGCGACATCGGCGCCTCGTCGCGCAAGATCGTCGACATCATCGCCGTCATCGATGGCATCGCTTTCCAGACCAACATCCTCGCGCTCAATGCCGCTGTGGAAGCGGCCCGTGCCGGCGAGCAGGGCCGGGGCTTTGCCGTGGTTGCCGGCGAGGTGCGCACCCTGGCGCAGCGCAGTGCCAACGCCGCGCGCGAGATCAAGACGCTGATCAGCGAGTCGGTCGAGAAGGTGCAGCACGGTGGCTCGCTGGTGCAAGAGGCGGGCGACACCATGAGCAAGGTCGTGGCCAGCGTGCAGCAGGTCAGCGACATCATCCAAGAGATCACCCACGCCAGCCAGGCGCAGCGCCAGGGCATCGAGAGCATGAGCGAGACCATCCAGCAGATGGACTCGGTGACCCAGCAAAACGCTGCGCTGGTGGAGCAGGCAGCTGCCGCTGCCGAATCCATGCGCAACCAGGCCCAGTCGCTGGCGCAGACCGTCAGCGTGTTCAAGCTCGATGGGCGGGGCTGACCCGTGCGCCATCCACTCGGTACACCCAAGATCCAGAAGGACCACACCATGCCCCGCATCACCGCTCGCAAACTGCCCCGTCCCAACGCCCTCACCGTGCTGATGGCCGGTGCCGCCCTGGTGGCTGCGCTGGCCAGCCCCAAGGCCCAGGCGGCCGAGGTGGCGGGCGTCAAGCTCGATGACACGGCCAAGGTGGCCGGCCAGTCGCTGGTGCTCTCGGGCGCGGGCCTGCGCACCAAGGTCATCAAGCTCTATGTGCTGGGCACCTACTTCAACAAGAAGGAGACGACCCAGGCGGGCGTGCTGGGCAACAGCGCGGCCAAGCGCTTCGAGATCGTGATGCTGCGCGACTTCAGTGGCGACGAGTTCGGCGTGGCCTTCCTGGCGGGCATCAACAAGAACCTCGACAAGGACGAGAAGGCCAAGCTCTTCACCCCGCTGGCCAAGCTGGGTGAAGCCTTTGAGCGCATCGGTGGCCTGAAAAAAGGCGATGTCGTGATCGGCGACTGGATCCCGGGCCAGGGCACGGTGATGACGCTCAACGGCAAGGCCGTGACCGAGCCCTTCAGCGACCCGCTGTTCTACAACGCGGTGCTGCGCATTTGGTATGGCGACAAGCCGGCCGAGGTGTCGCTCAAGAAGTCGCTGCTGGGCGAAGAGAACAACTACTGAGTCAGGCGTTCACGTCGACGACCACGCGGCCGCGCACCTGGCCGGCCAGCACCTGCGGGGCCACGATCAGGGCGTCGGCCAGCGGGATCACGCGGCTGCCGATGCGCGCGAGCTGCTCGGGCGCCAGGTCCGAGGCCAGGCGCTGCCAGGCCTGCAGGCGCTCGGCCTTGGGACACATCACGCTGTCGATGCCGGCCAGCGTCACCCCGCGCAGGATGAAGGGCGCCACACTGGCGGGCAGGTCCATGCCACCGGCCAGGCCGCAGGCGGCCACCACACCTCGGTACTTCATGGCAGCGCACACATTGGCCAGCACGTGGCTGCCCACGGTGTCCACGGCACCGGCCCAGCGCTCTTTGGCCAAGGGCTTGCCGGGGGCACTGAGCTCGGCGCGGTCGATGATGGAGCTGGCGCCCAGGGCCTTCAGGTAGTCGGCCTCTTGCGGGCGGCCGGTCACGGCGGCCACGGTGTAGCCCAGCTTGGCCAGCAGCGCCACGGCCACCGAGCCCACGCCACCGGCGGCACCCGTCACCACCACCTCACCCGATGCGGGCGTGATGCCGTGGCGCTCCAGCGCCAGCACGCACAGCATGGCCGTGTAGCCGGCCGTGCCGATGGCCATGGCCTGCTGCGGGGTGAAGGCGGCGGGCAGCGGCACCAGCCAGTCGCCCTTCAGGCGTGCGCGCTGCGCCAGGCCACCGCTGTGGGTCTCGCCCACGCCCCAGCCATTGAGCACCACGGCATCGCCCACCTTGAAGTCGGGGTGGCTGCTGTCGCGCACGGTGCCGGCCAGGTCGATGCCTGGCACCAGTGGGAACTTGCGCACCACGGGCGATTGGCCGGTGATGGCCAGGCCATCCTTGAAATTCAGGGTGGAGTACGCCACGTCCACGGTCACGTCGCCTTCGGGCAAGTTGTCGTCGTCGAGTTCGGCCAGGCGGGCCTGGTAGCCGTCGGCGTCTTTGGTGATCTGGATGGCGCGGTACATGGGGTCTCCTCGTCGGTGCGCAGGGCCTGGGGGTGGCCTGCTGTCGTCGGGGTGCAGCATACGTCAGCACGCGGGGCCTGCTAGGCTTGGGCCCATGCTGAACGTGCAAGGGCTGGTCAAGCGCCACGGGGCGCAAGCGGTGTTCTCGGGGGTCGATCTGGCGGTCGCGGCCGGCGAGTTCGTGGCCATCGTGGGCGAATCGGGGGTGGGCAAGTCCACGCTGCTCAACGGCATCGCCGCGCTCGAGCCCATGGATGGCGGGCAGGTGCTGTTCCAAGGCCACGACTGGTTGCGCCTGGCCGAGGCCGAGGCGGCGCGCCTGCGCCGTCGGCACCTGGGCTTTGTTTTCCAGGCTTTCCACGTGCTGCCCCACCTGGATGTGGCGCAAAACGTGGCCTTGCCGCTGGTGTTGCTGCAAGCCGGGGCCGAGGCGCCCGCGCGGGTGGCCGAGGCCTTGCGTGCCGTGGGGCTCGCGGGCCTGGGCGAGCGGCTGCCGCAGCAGCTCTCGGGCGGACAGCTGCAGCGCGTGGCCATCGCCCGCGCGCTGGTGCACCAGCCGCAGCTGATCCTGGCCGACGAGCCCACGGGCAACCTGGATCCCGAGACGGCCACAGCCGTCCTCGATGTGCTGATCGGCCAGACCCGCGCCCAAGGCGCCGCCTGCGTGATGGTGACCCACTCGCGCATGGCCGCCGCCCGCGCCGACCGCGTGCTGCGCCTGACCCGCACGGGCTTGCAGCCGGTGGCGGTGGACGCCCACGCGCTGGCGGGCGACGGCGCGGCATGAGCGGTGCCGCCCAGGCTGCTGTGGCTGCCCTGTCCCGCCTGGCCGCCGCCTGGCGCCTGACCTGGCAGCTTTGGCGCTGCCACAGCCTGCCTGAGTGGCGGCTGCACACTGGCCGCCTGGGCGTGGCCGTGCTGGCGGTGGCGCTGGGCGTGGCGCTGGCCTTGTCGGTGCACCTGATCAACCAGTCGGCCATGGGCGAGTTCAGCGCCGCCATGCGCAGCGCCCAGGGCCAGGCTGACCTCACCGTGCGCGCCAGCCGGGGCGACCTGCCCGAGGCGCTGTTCACGCAGGTGGCCCGCAGCGCAGGCGTGGCCGTGGCCAGCCCGGTGCTGCAGCGCACGGCCTCGTTGGTGGGCCCCGACGGGCGGCGCGTGGCCGTCACGCTGTGGGGCGTGGATGCCCTGGCCGCGGGCTGGGTGACGCCGCAGCGCGTGCCGCAGCTGAGCGAGGTGGCCGAGGCCCACGCGTCGGGGGTTGGCCCGCAGGACAGCCCGCAAGATGGCCCGCAAGATGAGCAACCTGGCGGCTTGCAACTGCTCGATGGCCGCGCCATCTTTTTGAACGCGGCTGCGCGGCAAGCGCTGGGCCCTCGGGTGCGCGCCGTCCAGCTCCAGCCGGACGAGGCCGCCACAGCGGGCCAAGCGGACCCAGCGCACCCAGCCGTTGCCGCGCTGCAGGTGCGCGGCCAGGTCGACCTGGGCCCTGCGCCCACCGCCGTGATGGACATCGCCGCCGTGCAAGACCTCACCGGCAGCTGGGGCCGGCTGTCGCGCATCGAGCTGCGCCTGCAGCCCGGCGTGGACGCCGCCACCTGGGTGCGCCAGCAGGCCTGGCCAACCGGCGTGCTCACCGAGCGGCCAGAAGACAGCGGCCAGCGCGTCTCAGAGCTCTCGCGCGCCTACCGCGTCAACCTCACGGTGCTGGCGCTGGTGGCGCTGTTCACCGGCGGCTTCCTCGTGTACTCGGTGCAGGCGCTGTCGGTGGCGCGGCGCCTGCCGCAATGGGCGCTGCTGGGCGTGCTGGGCCTGAGCGCGGCCGAGCGCCGCCGGCTGGTCTGGCTCGAATCGGCCCTGCTGGGCGGCGCAGGCGCGGTGCTGGGCGTGGGCCTGGGCACCGCCTTGGCGGCCCTGGCCTTGCGCCTGCTGGGGGGCGACCTGGGCGGCGGCTACTTCCAGGGGGTGCAGCCCAGCTTGCAGTGGTCCACCGGCGCGGCGCTGGCCTACGGCGGCCTGGGCCTGGTGCACACCGAGGCCGAATCGGCCCGCGCAGGCCGTCTGGCCGCTGCGCGCGGGGTGGGTCTGCTCGTGCTGGCGGCTGCCTTGGCGCAACTGCCCGCCTGGGGGGGCGTGCCCTGGGCCGCCTACGCCTCGGTGATGGCGCTGCTGCTGGGCGGCCTGGCGCTTGTGCCGGCCGCCGTGAGCGCCGCGCTGGCCCTGTGCCCGCCGCGCTGGCTCTGGCGCGATGCCCGCTGGCTGCTGGCCATCGAGCGCGCGCGGCGCATGCGCCAGGGGGCGGCCGTGTTGATGGCGGGCATCGTGGCCTCGCTCAGCCTGTCGGTGGCCATCACGGTGATGGTGGCGAGCTTCCGCACCTCGGTCATCCAGTGGCTGGACGTCATGCTGCCCGCCGACCTCTACCTGCGTGTGCAGCCCGCCGACCCCGCTGCCGCCGACAGCCTCACCCTGCCTGCCGACTGGCCGCAGCGCGTGGCCGCCTTGCCCGGCGTGGCGCAGGCGCGCGGCGCCTGGATCGGGCCCGTGGCGCTGCAGGCCGACCGCCCGCCCATCACCCTGATCGCCCGCCCGGTCGATGCGGCCCAGCCCGGCTTGCCCCTGGTGGGGGCGCTGCAGCCCATCCCGGCGGGGGCCGTGGGCGTGTACGTCAGCGAGGCCGTGGTCGACCTGTACGGCGCCCAACCCGGCCACACGCTGGCGCTGCCCTTGCGCGCGGGCCAGCCGCCGCTGGCGGTGTTCGTGGCCGGCGTGTGGCGCGACTACGCCCGCCAAAGCGGTGCCATCGTGCTGCCGCTGGCGGCCTACCAGCAGGCCACGGGCGACACACGCCTGACCGACCTGGGCGTGTGGTTCACGCCTGGCGGCGATGAGCCCGGCCGCCCAGACCCCGAACGCGCCCACGCAGATCGCCAAGCCCGCCTCGCCCGCGACACCGAGCAGGCCCTGCGCGCCTGGCCCGATGCGCCCGCCCAGGGGCTGCAGGTGGCCCGCCCCGCCGAGATCCGCGTGCAAACGCTGCAGGTGTTCGACCGCAGCTTCGCCGTCACCCTGTGGCTGCAGGCGGTGGCCATCGGCATCGGTCTGTTCGGCACGGCGGCGAGCTTTTCGGCGCAGGTGCTGGCGCGGCGCAAAGAGTTCGGGCTGCTGGCCCACCTGGGCGTCACCCGGCGGCAGGTGCTGGGCATCGTGGCCGGCGAGGGCGCGGTGCTCAGCGGCGTCGGGGCGGCCGTTGGCCTGGGCCTGGGCTTGTTGATCAGCCTGGTGCTGGTGAAGGTGGTCAACCCGCAAAGCTTCCACTGGACCATGGACATGAGCCTGCCTTGGCCACGCCTGCTGCTGCTCTGTGGCGCCGTGCTGGTGGCTGGCACGGGCACGGCCTGGCTGGCCGGGCGATCGGCGGTGAGCGTGTCGGCCGTGCGGGCCGTGAGGGAGGAGGCATGAGCCAGCAAGATCGCGTGGGCCGGCGGCAGGCCTTGCAGTGGCTGGCGGGGGGCGGGCTGTTGGGCAGCCAAGGTGATGCGCTGGCCCTGCTCGTGCGCCCCGACACCCGCCTGCGCTTCCCGCAGGACTTCGGCGCCCACCCCGCCTTGCGCACCGAGTGGTGGTACCTCACCGGCTGGCTCGCGCCCCCGGGGGCGCCGCCCGATGCCCCGCCGCAGTGGGGCTTTCAGCTCACCTTCTTCCGCTCGCGCACCGGCCTGGGTGCGGGCAGCCGCAGCGCCTTCGCGCCGCGCCAGCTCATCGTGCTGCACGCGGCCCTCACCGACGTGCGCGGCCAGCGCCTGTGGCACACCCAGCAGGTGGCGCGCGCCGGGCTGGGTGTGGCCGATGCGGCCGAAGGCGACACCCAGGTGCACTTGCGCGAGGCCAGCCTGCGGCGCCTGCCCTCAGGCGTCTACGACGGCCTGGCCGTGGGCCCGGACTTCCGCCTGCAGCTGCAGGCCCGCCCCACCCAGCCGCTGATGCTGCAGGGCCAGGCAGGCTACTCGCGCAAGGGGCCGCAGCCCGCGCAGGCCAGCCACTATTACTCTGAGCCGCAACTCGCTGTCAGCGCCACGCTGCGCGCCCAGGGCAGCGCCGAGCGCCCCTTGCAGGGCCGTGCCTGGCTGGACCATGAGTGGTCCGAAACGGTGATGGACGCGCAGGCCGTGGGTTGGGACTGGGTCGGCATGAACCTCGATGACGGCAGCGCCCTGATGGCATTTCAGCTGCGCGACCGCCAAGGCCGTGCCGTGTGGGCGGGCGGCAGCTGGCGAGCGCCCGGGGGCGCGGTGCAGGCTTTCACGCCCGAGCAGGTGCGCTGGACGCCGCACCCCGACGCCACCTGGGTCAGCGCGCGCACCGGTGCCCGCTACCCGACCACCTGGCAGCTGGAGGTGGCAGGCCGGCGCCACACCGTGCAGGCCCTGGTGCGCGACCAGGAGCAAGACACGCGCAGCAGCACCGGCACAGCCTACTGGGAGGGCCTGAGCGCCCTGCTTGACGCCCAGGGCCGCCGTGTGGGCTGGGGCTACCTGGAGATGACGGGCTACGCCGGGCAGCTCAAGCTCTGAGCGTGGCCACGCGGTCGCGGCGCCACATGGACCAACGTGGCTTCAGCGCCGGCGCGGGGCCACCGGGGCCGTGCGCACGGGCAAGCCGAGCGCACGCAGCCGGTCGTGGGCGCGGCTGACGCAAGCGGCGCGGGCCTCGTCGTTCATCGTCGACCACTGGCGGATGTCATCGAGTGTGCGGCCGCAGCCCACGCAGGTGTCATCGTCATTGAGGGTGCACAGGCGCACACAGGGGCTGGTCGTGGGCGAGGGCGGCGTCGGGGGCGTCATGCTGCGATTGTCGTGCGCCGCCCCGCCCCGCGCCAGCTGGCCCGGGGCAAGGCCCCAGCCCTTGTGGGCCCGTCGCGTCGCTCGCAGGGGGCCTCAGTGCGCCGTGCCCGCCAGCAGGCTGCCCAATGGCGGCAGGCCGGCGACCATCTGCAGCAGGTCTTCGATGCGCGTGGCGCCCAGCTTGGCGCGGATGTGGGCCACTTGCGTGCGCACGGTGGACAGCGCCACCCCATGCGCATCGGCCATGTCCACGGGGCGCTGGCCGTCGATCAGGCCCATCAGCACCCGGCGCTCCGCGTGGGTGAGCTGGTGTTGTGCGCAAAACATCTCGAAGGCCACCGGGCTGTAGCCCCGCGTCTGGCCCATCAGCAGCATTGCCAGGCCGGTGGGCCCCAGCGGGCTGCAGCCCAGGTAGCGGCGCTGGCTGCCATCGCCCAGGGCCACCAGGCTGCGGCGGCCCTGCGTGGCCAGCTTGATGGCCTGCTGCAGCCCTTGGGGATCGCCATCGCCCACCTGTAACTGTCTGCCCTTGAGCGCCAGCTGCGGGTGCAGAGCCAGCTGCTGGCGGGCGCACCGGTTGTAGGCCAGCACCAGGCCGCTGGCCTCGCAGATCAGCACGCCATGGTCCAGCTCGTCAAGCACTGCGCCCAGCAGGCCGTGCAGGCTGCTGCACGCGCGCGGCTCGGCCACCAGTGACCAAGCCATGCGTGCCACAGGCGGCGTGGGTGCGGGCGTCGGCCCGGCCGTGAGTTCATCCCACCACTGCTCGATCGACAACATCCGCGTCCCCCAAAATTTCTGTGCGTGAAAGTTTGTGAGCGCGCGTTCAATCTGTCCTCATTCGAATGGACGAAACTCCCCCCGCAAAGCAGGGGGGCGCACGACAACCTAGGGGGGCGCAGTTGGCCTCAGAAGCCGGCTGCGCGCAGCAGATCCGGCCAGCGGCGGCTGCGGCCTGAGAGCACATCGAACAGCATCACCCAGTCGCCCATCAGGCTGTAGAGCGGGTAGGTGAAGGTGGCCGGGCGGTTGCGCTCGAACACGTAGTGGCCCACCCACGCGAAGCCATAGCCCAGCACGGGCAGGGCGAGCAGGCCCAGCCATTGCCCGGACGCGATCACCCAGGCCAACAGCGCCAGAACGCCCAGGCTGCCGACCACGTGCAGGCGGCGGCACACCGGGTGTTGGTGCTGCGACAGGTAGAAGGGGTAGAACGCGGTGAAGCTGGTGTACGTCTTCATGCCCACCAGCCTAGCACCAGCGCGGCCAGACTGTGGCCTAATGTCGGGCTTTGATTCACCTTTGCTGGAGCCACCATGGGCAACAAAATCGTCACCGAAGCCGACCGCCTCGCCACCCCCCGTCCCACGCCCCCGAAGGGCGTCGCGCTGACCCGTGGTGGCACGGGCCAACGCCGCAGCCTGGAGCGCGGTTCGCACACCCGCAGCAAGAAGAACCCCGGCAAGCGCTGCCACAAGGGCGGCTGATCGGTGTGATCGGCGGGTGGCCAGCGCCTGTTGAGCGCTGGCGCCCCATCTGGTTCGGGGCAGGGGTTCTGGTTGAAAATCCTGCCCATGCTCCGAATCAATGAATTGCGTCTCCCTCTGGATCACGCCGAAGACGCCC
>JACCDX011092029.1_pt1 | contig 18509 bp, 17 predicted proteins | sample 7449681 | NCBI WGS metagenome assembly JACCDX01 (sample SAMN15323450, study PRJNA562643) | freshwater metagenome | isolation source: river surface water | place: USA:Blue River Watershed | collected 2017-08-18
AGGGTGAGGGAATTTCATCCCCCACGTTCGCAAGGAGGATTTACATGGCCGGAGAGTCATACACAGGCGAAGCGTACTGCGTGAAGTGCAAAGCCAAGCGCCAGTTCACTGGAGAAGTTCATGAAACCAATGGCCGCCGCATGGCCAAAGGAATTTGCCCAACCTGCGGCACCAAAGTGACCCGCATCCTCGGCAAAGCCTAAAGACAGTTCACGTCTTCATTGCCCTTGAATCTTTAAGGTTCAAGGGCAATTTGCTTTTTAAGCAGCAAGCCATTTACATTCACAGTTTTGATTTTGCTTTACTTGTTTGAAACTTATAGTTGGGCCAACTGGATCTAATTCACAAACTACATTTGTTAGAATTGGGAATTTATTATTTAATTCTTTTGAAAGATAAGAAACTACAGAAGTTACCGCAAGAGAACTAGCCAGAGTAGTTAAAGCTGGATTATTGTCAATTTGTCTTATTCTTTTTTTATTGAAATTAAAGAATGAGAGTTTTTGTTTTATTTTTACTATTTGCTGACATTTTAGACAAAGTTGAGCATCTGGAATGTTGAATGGTCCTACATGTATAAAATCATTTGTTTTTCTTAAATACAAATGCGGAATCTGTTTTATGATAATTTCATTCAAATCAAAGTCAGATATTTCATCACAAATAATTATTAGATCAGGAGAGGTATTTCTATCAGGTTTATCCAATTTAACATCAAAATAATTCAAAGAATTTTTGACACTTTTTGAAAGCGAAGTTCCTATTTCTTTTGCCCTTGGACTAAAAACATTTATATCAGCTAGAGAAACTGAATTAGGAGTTTTTATTAAATCTTCTATAACAATTCTTCCAACTCCATTGGCAGCTAATAGATGTGCTATCTGATAAACCGCTGTATTTAAACCTTTTATTAATACATAACTGCCTTTTAAATATTCATACTTTTGATGTAAATGAGTTTGATTTATAAAAACTTTTTGATTAATCAATGAAATGATTGACTCATTCACATCATTGTGAATTCTTTCATCTATTCCAAGTTTGATGAAGATATCTGATAATTGTTTTACACCGTCAATTTCTGAGTAAATATCTTTAATTTCAAATGGTAGATCTTTTATTTGAAACGATTGACCTGCTGCATTACTAATTTGAACAGAACTATTGCTAAGCCAAATAACATCTATTTCGGGGTTGATAGCTAATCTCAAATTCACTCCTAAAACTTAAGTTTTAGGTATTAAAACATTTTTATAAAATCTTTGTTTTATTTATCCACAGAAGAATTTTTATCCACAACAGCTAGTTTTTCTTTTCGTGGTTCGACTTGGGCAAGAATTGTGCTCAATTCATCAAAGTATTTATTAAATTTCTCTAAATCTACTCCTGGAATTGATAAGAATTCCTCTTCAACTTTTGCCTCATAAATGCATTCGGTAAAAGCTTCTAAGGTTGCGTTACTAAACACTAAAAATTCTGGAACGGATTCTTGAATTGCCATATCTTTACGCCAATTAAAAGATGCTTCAAGATATTCTTCAGGAAGAATTCCAGGACAATTCTTGCAACGTTTAAGAATTACTTCAGAACCTGTAACTAACGGTTTTTTACATATTTTGCATTTAATTAAATCTCGTTTCGCAGGTTCAATTATTTTTTTAATTGAATAATTTGTGTTATCTGAAACATTTTTTTCATTTCGTTGAAAATTAGTAATAAATCTTGAAATTATTCTCTCTTTTCCATCTGAATCTCTAATTTTTGGCCATGAAATAAATAATTTATCTTTTGCCCTTGTCACTGCTACATAAAAAAGTCTGAGCTCTTCCAATATTTCTTCTTGACTGTCAGCTTGAATAAATGGGATGAGATCATCGCTTACTCCCATCAAAAATAAATTATTCCACTCCAATCCTTTTGTAGCGTGAATACTTGCCAGAGTTATTTTTTCTTCTAATCGAGTTCTAAGACTGTATTTTTCCGAGGTTTGAATTGAATAATTAATATTTTTTTCTTCTAATTTGATTGCTACTTTTTCTAATTGAACATTAGTTCTTGAAAGGACTGCTATATCTTTTAATTTAATTCCATCGTCAATCAATTTAGATATTTCATCAACTATTGATTGGGCTTCTTCATTTTCACTTGGGAAAGAAGTTACTTTTACTTTTTCAACTTGATCTCTAGTGGCAAACAACTGCCCCACATTTGATTTTTGATTTGGCATTTGGACCAGTAAATTATTGGCAAATTCGACTATTTCTGCACTTGATCTGTAGTTTCTATTGAGTTTAAAAACTGAAGCTTCAGGAAATTTATCAGTAAATTCTTGTAAGTACTTATTATTAGCTCCAGCAAACGAATAGATTGTTTGGCACAAATCTCCGACTACGCAAATATTGTCATTTTCTCCTAACCACAAATCAAGCAATGCCTGCTGTAAAGGGTTAACGTCTTGATACTCATCTACGCTAAACCACTCATAGGCTCTATGTACCTCTGCTAATAAATCCGGTCTATCTTCAAGTATTGCCACTAAAAGCATTAAAACATCTTCAAAATCAATCAAATTATTTTTATCTAAATAATCTATGTAGCTTTGATAGGCATGAGCGTGATCTAAGTTAGTTAATGAATCAGGATTTAATCTATTTGTTTTAGCATTTTCAATAACTGAAATAAACTCTTTATTTCTATTTTTTGATTCAGGTAAAGCTAAATTTAAGACTTTATATTTATTTTCCACAATTACTGGCATTTGTCCACCAATAGCATCTGGCCAAAAATATTTAAGCTGCCTTAACGCCGAGGAGTGAAAAGTTCTAGTTGCAACGTTTCTGATTCCCATGGCGCTTAGACGTAATGCCATTTCATCGGCAGCTCTTGTTGTAAAAGAAAGTGCTAAAACCTTTTCTGGATCATAAATATTATTTGAAACTCCATTTGCTATTCGATGAGTTAGCGCTCGAGTTTTACCGCTACCTGCGCCAGCATAAATTACAACAGGACCATTTAAAGTATTAACGATTGCTTGTTGAGCATCATCTAATTCTTCAAATGATAGTTTTTTGCTAGGCATTTAAAGTCCTAGCTTTTCCTTTACTTGAATAATTGATGGATTAGTTACAGCTGAACCATCTTCAAAAACCACAGTTGGCACAGTTCTGTTTCCGCCATTTACTTTCTCCACTAAATTTGCTGCATTTTCATCTTGCTCGATATCGACTTCGTTAAATTCTATATTTTCTCTTTTAAGTTGTGCTTTTAATCTTTGACAATATCCGCACCACTGAGTTGAATACATAGTTAGTTTTGCCATGAATATATCCTTTCATATGATTTAAATTCTAAAATTTTGCCTACTTCAAATCTAATTTCTTGAACTTGAAAACCTCGTCATCTACAGCAAATGGGTTTACTTCTGGTTTAAATTCCATACTTGGAACATAGACAAAACCTGCTTTGAGTTTTTTTGGATCGGTGCCATGCGATTTCCACCAAGCATGCCTGTACCAACCCAGTTGTAAATTATCGGATTTATCAATTTGGCCTGTTTTCCAGTCAATTAATAAAATATCTTCACCATTTTTGAATACAGCATCTATTCTTCCACGCAAAGATCTTCCCTCAATTGAAATTTCAAAGGGCCACTCTAAAGCCAGGGGTTCTAATTTTGACCAAGCTGAATTTATAAAAGCTTCCTTCATATTTTCTAAAGCTTGATCATCAATGTAGCTTTGATCGGCAGATCCTTCAATATCAAGTGCATCAAAAAGCACGGGTTTAGCATAAAACTTTTCCACCCAATAATGAAATTGAGTTCCTCTTCTGGATTGGTCAATAGGTTTATGCGGCATTGGACGAATTAGATTGGCTGCAAAATCTTTTGAATTTCTAATTAATTTGATGGATTTGGTCACATTCAAATATTCAGGAATAGATACTTTCCTTAGTTTTAAATTTTCATCTTGCACACTTTTAATTAAAACTTCAATTTCCTGGTCTATTTGATTTAAAATTTTATTTTCTTCTTCTGTTAATTTTGATTCATCCACGATTTCAGGATTAATAACTAAATTTGCAAGTTCTCTTCTGGCTAGTCTTTGTCTTTGATCAAGTGGTTTAGGCCAAGTAAAACTTAATTTATTTTCTATATTTGGATTCTCTTCAGTTATTTCAGTGTGCCATTTTAAAATTTTTCCATGACCATTGAGTAAAACTTGATGTAGTTCTTTCAAGAAAATAGAAGGACCTTGCACTTTCTTTTGAGTTGGACCCCACCAGTGACCTGTGACGACTAACTGTTTTTCTGCTCTTGTGAGCGCAACATACATTAATCTTCTTTCTTCTAATTCTTGTAATTGTCTACATTTTTCCTCATATATTTTAAATTCCTTACTAGTAGTTTTAAAATTTTGAACCAATACATCTTTGTCTTGTCTAATTTCAAATGGAATTAAAGATGGATTTGTTATCCAATTTGAGCCTTTATTGCTAGGAAAAATTTTCTCAGTTAAAGAAGTAATAAAAACGTAGGGAAATTCTAGACCTTTTGCACTATGAATAGTCATGAGTGATACTGAATTATTCTTATTAGTACTTTCGAATTCTATTCCAGTATTTAATTCATCTGCATCATCTAATAATTCAATAAATTGACGTACCACAGCGTGAGTTGTTGATTCTTGGAATACTTGAGCAATCTTTTGTAATTGCATCAAAGCTTCATATCTTGTTTGGGTCATAAAATTATTGCTACATAAAACTTCATTTAATAAACCAGTTTTCGTCATAATTCGATATAGATAATCAGATAGAGGTTCTGTAATAAATTTTCTTAAAAGTTCTAATTCTTCATGTAGTTTTTTAAAGACTTCTTTTGCCCAACTACTGTATGGTAAATTTCCTGGTTCTTTCAGTGCGTCAGATAAAACAGCTAACTCTGCTACATCTATTCCTGATATGGATTCCTTTAAACTTTCTTCAAAGTTGCTCTTACTTTTTCTATTTGAAAAATCTTTCACTAATGTTCTTGCTTGTTCTGCTAATAAAGATAAATCTCTAGGACTTACTTCAAATCTTGGACCAGATAAAATTTTTACCAAAGAAGGATTATGTGTTGGATCTTCTAAAATTCTTAAATACGATAAAACTTCACTAACTTCTGGAACATCAGCTAAGTCTTGCTTCCCAGAAAAAGCAGCCGGTATTTCATTCTTGATAAGTTGATCATAAATTGGTAGTAATTCTTTTGTATTCCTGCTTAAAATTACGATGTCTTGATAATTTACTTTATTTTCACTAATTAAACTTTTAATTTGCTTAACAATTTCTAAAGCCTCTTCTTCACTTGTTTCATATAAACCAATTTTTACTTCACCCGAATCCTCTTTATCGGCAACTAAAATATCAATTGCTTTATGCACATCTCTTAAGCTTTTTGAAATACTATTTGCGTGCTCAAGTATCTTTAAACCACTTCTAAAATTTGAAGTTAAATTAAAAACTTTAGATGAATTACCTGTCTTTAGTGGAAAGTGATTAGTGAAGTTATCAATATTTGAAACAGATGCACCTCTCCATCCATAAATAGCCTGTAAGGGGTCCCCTACTGCCATTACAGGATGAGCATTGCCAAAAATTTCAACTAAAATCATTCTTTGGATAACAGAAGTGTCTTGATATTCATCAAGCAAAACTGCTTTAAAATTGTTTCGTAAATCTTCTTTGATTATTAAGTTATTTCTAACCAGTTGATAAACAAATCTCATTTGATCAGAAAAATCAATAAATCCTGACTCAAGTTTGTTTGATCTGAATTCTTCAACTAAATTAGCAAGCTCAATTCTTTGTTTCAATGTTTTATCTAGATTAATTAAATCGACTCTTGGTTTAGTTTGACTTATTTCGGTAAAAAGTTTATTTGAATAATCTATTATCTGTGATTTATCTAGATTATGTTCTGACATTTGATTATCTAATTGAATTATTTGTTGAGCTATTCTTCGAGGACTATTTTCTAAATATTTAATTTCAAAATTTGTATTCAATAAAGTTTGATAGGCAAGTGAAATTCTTGAAGTTTCACTTATCATTTGAAGGTCTGAGTCAATCCCAATACTTAATCCATGATCTCTCAAAATATCAAGAGCAAATGAATGATACGTAGAAACAGTAGGTTCCATAAATTCATCTTTATTCAATAATCTATTTTTTATTCTATTTTTCAATTCCAATGCGGCTTTATTGGTAAAAGTTAAGCCCAGAATTTCATTTGGCGAAATATTTTCATTTTCAATTAACCAAATAGCTCTTTCGGACATGACACTGGTTTTCCCAGTGCCAGCTCCTGCTAAAACTAATGAAGGCTCTAATGGGGCTCTAATCGCTAGTAATTGTTCTTTTGTAAAAGAGATTTTCATTCCATAACACCTCTGCCTTCAGGCTGGGCAGGACACATTCTTTTAAACCCACATGTTCGACACATTGGATTAGGGGTTGCTTTGTAATTTTCTTCTTTTATAACTACTAAAGCGTTTTTGATTACTTCTTTAATTTTACTTTTTTCAATATCGAGACTTTCGCGTTCAATGACTCCAGATTTATTTTGAAGTCGAAGATAAACTAAATCAGCACTTTTGTCTGTTGCATTGGGATCAAGTTCTAATTTTATTGATTTTTCTTTAACAGCTAGCCGATAAACTGCTAATTGTGGATCTTGACCCGCTTCATCCTTTGTCAAATTATTTTTTGATGTTTTGAAATCTATAATGTGAATATTAGATTCCTTATCTAAATCTGCTTCTAATCTGTCAATAAATCCACTAACTTGTGCTGTGGTTTGAATATCTTCAAAATCCATTTCAAAATTAAAATAAACTTCAGCTCCTAAAATTTTCTTGTCACTTCTTTTAAGATGCCAATTGAGTAAATTTTGTAAAATTTCAATAGTATTTTCATACTCTCTCTTTTCCAGCCACAAAGACTCAAAATTTAATTGAAACCAAACTTTGTCAAGTTCTTGTTTTAAGCTTTCTAAATTAGGTTTTATTTCGTCATTGGTTAGTCCTTGAGCAATCGCGTGGATTATGGAACCAATACTGGCTGAATTTTGCCGTAATAATGTGGCTCCAGCTTTTCTTTCTAGAAACCATTTCAAACTACAAGCTTTTAAAGTAGCAAGACTTGATGCAGATAATTTAATAAAGGATTTTTCTTTGATTATTTCGTAAAAATTGTCATTACTTGAATAAGTCGCCCACCAATTATGTGGATTACTATTAAGACTAACTGGACGATTAAAAATATCTTTGGTTTGGTTTATTTTATTAAGTCTTTGGGCAAGGGCTTTTTTGAATTCAGAATTACCAATCTCATTTTCAGCTAAAAGTCTTAAATTAGTCACTATCGAATTTATAGATAAATTCTTATTTAAAAACCCACTTATATGTTTAGGTTTTTCTTCAAAAAAATTATGCAAAAAGCTAGATGGTTCAGCATGATTTTCATAATCATTTTTTACTGCACTTATTAATAATTTCTGGATTGCACGACTTTTAGCAACTTCAAACAATCTTTTTTCTTCATCTAGTATTTCTTTTTTACTAGGTGGCCTTACTACATTTTCATAATCAAGTCTTTCCACTTCAAGTAGAGTGTTTCTAAGTTTTATAGAAGGCCAAATATCATTTTGTAAATCAGGAATTATTACATATTTTGCTTCTAGTCCTTTTACTTTATGAGCAGTAACTATTTTGACCTTTTCGTCAACTAATGACTTTTGCTCTATAGTTTCTGCTTGAAAATTTTGTTTACCCAAATCATTTATGAAGTTGAGAACTCCTCTAGTTCCCAAAGTTCTTTCATCTTCTCTTGAGGCTAAATCAAAAAGTGACAAAATGGCATCTAGGTCTTTATCTGCAATTCTTCCTTCCATACCAAATAAGAGGGCATCTTTTTGTAGATTTGTACTCCATTTATTTTTAACATCTATAGCCTTATATAGATCCTTATATTTTTGGCTTATTTCATAATTCCACACAGCCCATAAAACAACTTCTACTCTTTTTTTATCAATAATTAAATCTTTAGCTGTATGTAAAAGTGCACCAAGAGTTCTAATACTTTTAGTTATCTCAAGTGGAAGATCATATAAATTATTGTGATCTAACACTGCTAAATATATAGCCTGATCTGAACTAATTTGTGGTTTTTCTAATTCCTTTATTTTTTTTCTAATTAACCTTGCAGCTTCTCTTAACTCAAAGGTTGATGCTTGTATTAATGGGCCTTTTAATAAATCTTTAATAATAGTTGGATTTAAAGGATTTAATTTTCCAATAGCTAATTCACCTGCAAAGGTTAAGCAATCAATCAAAATACGTGCCGCTGGCTCTTTCATTAGTGGTAAGTCCTCAGCATCAATTTCAACAGGAATTCCAAAAGTGTTTAAAGATCTTTGTATATTTTTTAAAGAATTTGAGTTTCTAATTATAATTAAAATATCTGACCATTTATTTGAATTATTTTCATATTTGAATTTACTTACCTCGTTTGCAATGTAATTACTTTGCGCACTAAAATTATCGAATGTTAATAATTCAGGTTCAATTTTAATTTTTGATCTGTAATTGTATTTTAAATTTATAATTTTGTTTAACCCAAAGTCATCATCAAATCTATCAATGGCTTGAATATCTGCGCCTCTAAACTGGTAGATACTTTCACTTTTATCACCTACACAAAATAAAAATTTGTTTGGTGAAACTAATTTTTTCAATAATCTAACTTGCGAAGAATCTATATCTTGATATTCATCAACATAAAAATGTGTGAAATTAATATTTAACTCTTTTAAATCTTTAATCTTGTGAAGAAGCAAATTAACTCTGTGTAAAAGTTCACCATAATCAATAGATTCTGAAGCATCAAGATTATCTAGATACATTTCTGCAAAATGACCTAAAGCTATCCAGTTCTTATTGCCATATTTTTGCCCAGTTTCAATTAATTGATCTGGATCCATTCCCAAACTTCGCATTCTTACAAGCAAATTTCTAACTTGTCTAACGAAACCTCTGGTTTGCAATGATGGTTTTAGATACTGTGGCCAGTCAATAGAATTATCTTCAATAGTTCCTTTTATTAACTCGCTTATCATCACTTCTTGTTCTGGACCAGAAAGTAATCTCAGTGGTGATAATGAATAGTTTTCACTTAATATTCCTTGATTCATAGCAGATTGCATCAGCGCATGGGTAAAAGAATGAAAAGTAGAAACTTGAGGAATTGATTTTTCAAATAACCTTCGTGATAAATATTTTCTCATTGATCTGACTTGATCTCTGGAGAAGCAAAAAATTAGAATTTTGTCTGAAGAAATGCCACTATTTATTTGCTGAATTACATTTTCTGCCAAAACTAAAGTTTTTCCGGTACCTGGAATGCCGGTTATCAAATTTTTTCCAGTTTTTAATGAAACAGCCTTGAGCTGTTCTGCATCAAATTTGGGAGTTTCAATGACTTCAAGTGCAGAATTGTCTAAGGAAATATCAGGTAAAACTTCGGGCAACATACTCCTACTTCACCAGTTACCTATGACATGTGTCCGTTCGGCCAAAGTATTCAAGGTAATGGGACGATAGATTCAATGAACTTTTTCAATAAACACAGCAAACGCCCTGTTGCTAGGCGCCCTAGAGACTTAATAAACCTACTCATTTCTCTTGGTACAACCATTGCAGTAGTTGTAATAGGAACTTTGGCTGCACGTACAACTGCTGGATTAGATCAAGACTTGACCATTGTTTCCAGAGAACTTCCCGGTTTTGTGATTTTTGTTCTTAATACTATTGGTGCAACAGCAATAATTTTTGTGCCTGTATTAGTTTCTTTTTCTTTACTTTCAAGAAATAGAACTCGACAGTTAATTGATTCTTTACTTGCTTCAGGTATTTCTGTTCTATTACTACTTGGATTATCAATAATTATTATTCAAAGTAATTCACCACGTTTAATTCTTGCTTTAACAGGAGGTCTGCAAACTCAAGGAGTTTCACCTTTAGATCCTTTAATTGCTGGATTAATTTCTTTTTTAGTAATTGCAAGAGTTTTCGATAGAGGTCGACTTGGATTTATTGCAATATTTTCTGTTTTTTCTTTAGTTTTTGTATCTTCGGTTGCTGGTCAAACAACAATAGTTGCACAAATCGTAAATATTTTACTTGGCTGGTCAGTAGGACTTGCTGTTCGTTATGTATTGGGTACTCCTATAAATCGAGCTAGTGAAGCTCAAATTAGAGAAGGTATAGAAGCAGATGGAATAAAAATTTTAAGTATGGATTTTTTAATGGAAACTACAGAAGCAAGAATTTTTAAAGTAAAACTTTCAACCGGCAAAGAATTAAACGTTTGGGTTTTTGACTGGGAATTACAAGGCTCAGGAGTAATTAGTTCTTGGCTTCGAGGTTTGTTTTTAAAGACTTCTGGAGATTTTCGCGGTATGAGCATTAGAAAAAGAGTTGAAAGAACGGCATTAATAGCTCATGCAATTTCTGCAGCTGGGGTAAAAGTGCCGGAAGTAGAAATGGTCAGAGAATTAGAACCTGATTCTATTTTTATAGCACTTGAAAATATTTCTGGAAAAAATTTAGCGGAATTATCTAACAATAAATTTGAATTAAGTGACGAATTAATTGAACAATTTTTTCATAGTGTTCAAAAACTTCATAATGCTGATATCGTACATCGAGCTTTATCTGCTGAAAATATTTTTATTACAGATTCAAATAACATCGCTTTTACGGCAGTTCACTCGGGTGCAATTGCTGCAACAGAAGTTCAACAAAGAATTGATCTAGCTGAATCATTAGTGACAATAGCAAGAGTCACTTCTATTCAAAAATGTATTCAAATCGCGAAAAAGGTTTTTAGAACCAATGAACTTACTTCAGTAATTCCTGCGCTGCAAAAAGTTGCCATGAGTAGGAAAACTCGAAATTATTTAAGAAATAACAAAAAACTACTGTTGGAATTAAGAAAAGGATTGGGAGAACTTGCCTCGACATCCGAGATAGAACCAATTCAATTTCAAAGAGTTAATTGGCGAAATGTGTTCTTGGCATTTTTCTCCGTTTTTGCTTTATATATCTTAGTTCCACAATTTAGCCAAGTTAATTTCACTGAATTGTTATCCAAAGCTCAATGGCAATGGGCCGCAATCGCATTAATTAGTTCAACCTTAACCTACATTGCTTCAACTTCTTTATTGTTAGCTTTTGTAATTCAAAGAGTGAATTGGTTAAAAACATTGCAGGCTCAACTTGCAGCTTCTTTTGCGACTTTAGTTACTCCACCAACTTTGGGATCTGTGGCTGTGAATATTAGATTCTTAAATAAATCTGGAGTTACCACCACATCGTCAGCTACTGCAGTTGGTGTTTCTCAAGTAATTATGTTTTTTATTCATGTAATTTTTCTTGTTGTAACAGGAGTTATCGCAGGAGCCCAAACTGATTTATCCTTTAGACCACCTAGAATCACATTATTTGTTTTTGTAGTTTTATTTGCAATTATTATTTTGGCTTTATCTTTCACTCGGATTAGAAATTGGGTACTTTCAAAAACAAAACCTATTTATTCACAAGTCGGACCGACATTAGCAGTCATATTTCAACAACCCAAAAGATTATTGGTTAGCTTAATTTCCTCTGTCTTACTTAATATTTTGTACATAATTTCTTTCTATGCATCCTTAAAGGCATTTAATGCAGATGTGTCGTTTTTTACAATTGCTTTTGTTTATTTAGCAGGAGCAACCATTGGACAAGCAGCTCCAACTCCAGGTGGGATTGGTGCAGTAGAAGCAACTCTTGTTGCAGGACTTACTGCAACTGGTGTCCCATCAGCTTTAGCATTGTCAGGTGTCTTGCTTTATCGAATTGTCACTTTTTATATAAGAGTTTTACCGGGTTGGTTTGCCTTTGTTGATTTGCAAAGAAAAAATCTTATTTGATTTTTCTTTCCCGCATTGCTAAAAATAAAGGGAAAGTAAAAGCAATTGCGGTTACAAAAGAACCAAGTATATAAATCCAGACATATTTCATTTTTAGTCTTTTTCCTTCAAAAAACATAAAAATACTTGCCGCACTTGCAGCAATAAATAAATCTGTGGTGGCAGATGAGACTGCAGGACTGCTGGACCAATCTGCGAAAAAATCACGACCTTGTTGAATAGCCAAAATGTTGAAATACCATGTGCCAATAAGACCAGCAATACTTAAAAGTAAATAAATCTTTGAGCGTAAATTCCAGTTCTTGAGCATTTATACATTTTGACATCAAATAGATTAGTTTTTACGATGGTCGCTCATTCAACACACCTAAAAAATGGCATCGATCTTCTTAAAGAAACATGCCCCCATTTAGCCAAATATGTAGACATTAGTGATCGCTGTAATTTAAAGCCTAAAAAACACTCGGTTAATGCATATTATGAATCTCTGGTTCTATCAATTGTCGCTCAACAAATTTCAACTCAAGCAGCACTTACAATTAGCAATCGTCTCAAAAAATTGTCTCGTAACAATATAACTCCCAGAGTTATTTTTAATAAAACAAATAAACAACTTGCAGAAATTGGCTTAACTAATTCAAAAATTAAAGCTATTAAAGGTTTAGCAATTGCACATCTAGAAAAAGAAATTGATTTAGGGTCCTTAAAAGAAATAAGCGATGCAGAAGCTATAAAAATTCTTAGTTCTCAATATGGAATTGGTCGATGGACAGCAGAAATGTTTTTAATGTTTACTTTGGGTCGACTAAATATTTGGCCAGTTGGAGACTTAGCAGTTAGAAGAGGATGGCAAGTAAGTCATGGCTTGAAAGAAATGCCTAATGAGAAACAGTTACAACCTTTAGGAAATCCATTTAGTCCATATAGATCAATTGCAGCTTGGTATTGCTGGAGAGTGAATGAACCAAAAGAACCCTGGTAATTATTCAAGAATTTTTTTAGACCAATAAGTAATTAAGGGAGTTAAAACTAAAGTAGGGCCAATCCAGATTACTAATTCTGGAATTTGAGTATTTTGAATTCGAGGAACTAATTGTTGCACGAAAACTGCAGTGATTGTTGCAATTGTTCCACCTAGCATTCTTTGTAAATGATTAGCAATCCTAAATTTAGATGTGTAAGTTTCTTTTTTTATCGCTATAAAATCTTCAATAGTAAAAATAAATAAACCCAAACCAAAAAATAGAAGAACTATTCCTATAGATTTTCCTGCGATTAGTATTAATGTGCCATAGCTAATAAGAATAATAACAATTAAGGATCCTACTAAAACAGTAAATTTATCAACTTTATTTAACTGTGCTTTTTTATACCTGGCTCGTCTAAATCCAGTCCAAACTAAATATCCACTAAATAATGCGATGGCCAATAAGAAAGGATTTGGTCGTAATATCGAAAGCGCGATTGCGCCGATCACCACATAAAGCATTGCCAATGAATAAATTTTGCCTAAAATAATATGTTTTTTGGAACCTTTTTTAGTTGAAATCGCAGAAAAAGCGCTAACTAAAGCAGTGATTCCTGCAAAAACATGCGAAATTAATAGGAATTGAACCACGACTAGAAAGTATCACAAGAATTAAAGTAGATTAAGACAAGACATGTTTAACAAAAATGACATTCAACTAAAAACAAAAGAAGAATTTGCCATCATGCGCAAAGCAGGTCGCGTAGTAGCCCTTTGTTTAGAAGAAATAAAGAATGAAATTAAACCTGGCATGTCCACCAAAGATTTAGACAAAATAGCTTTTTCAGTCATGGAAAAAGAAAATGCCAAACCTTCTTTTCTTGGTTATCACGGTTACCCTGCAGTAATTTGTGTATCTGTAAATGAAGAAGTAGTTCATGGAATACCTCGAGAAAATAAAATCATTCAAGACGGCGATTTAGTAAGTGTTGATTGCGGCGCAATAATTGATGGATGGCATGGTGATGCAGCCATAACAATCTGTGTAGGAAATGTAAAACCAGAACACAAAAAATTAAGTGAAATCACTGAAAATGCATTACAAGTAGGAATTGATGCAGCAGTTGCTGGGAAAAGAATTGGCGACATCGGGTTTGCAATTGAAAAATTTGTTAAATCTTTTAGTGAACTAAAAATTGGAATTTTAGAAGATTATGTAGGTCATGGCATAGGAACTCAAATGCATATGCCACCGAGTGTGCCAAATTATGGAAAAGCTGGAACTGGTCCGGAAATTAAAGTTGGTATGGCTTTAGCCATTGAACCAATGTTGGTATTAGGAAGCAATAAGGTTCACGTTTTGGAAGATGAATGGACAGTAGTTTCAAGCCATGGACATTTTGCCAGTCATTGGGAAAATACCATTGCCATTACTGAAAATGGTCCTGAAATATTAACTAAGCTTTAATTTAGAAAAAATCTTTTCACTAACTTCGTTCACACTAGACATGCCATCAATTTTTTCTAAAATCCCACGTTTTTCAAACTCTGCTAATAAAGGTGCAGTTTCTGACTTATAAACTTCCAAACGTTTTGCAATTACTTCTTCAGTATCATCTACTCGATTTTGTTCTTTAGCTCTTTTAACTAGCCTTTCTATTACAACTTTTGTATCAACAACTAGTTCAATAACTTTATCTAGTTTTTGATTTTTTTTGGCTAAAAGTTGATCTAGGAAATTAACTTGATCTAATGTTCGAGGATATCCATCTAGCAAGAAACCATTTGAAACATCATTCCAAGTTAATCTATCTTCAACAATTCTATTTGTGACTTCATCTGGAACATATATTCCTTTGTCGTAATAAGTTTTTACTTCTTTTCCAAGTGGAGTTTCTTTTTTTAAATTTTCTCGAAAAATATCACCAGTAGAGATATGAGCTATGTTAAATTCTTTAGCAATATTTAAAGCTTGCGTACCTTTACCAGCACCTGGTGGTCCCATTATTAATAAACGCATTTTTAACTACAATGTTGGATTTTGTTTAGTAAAACCTTCATAACTTCTTTGTTGTAATTGGCTTTCAATTTGCTTGACAGTATCCAAGCCAACTCCAACCATAATCAATAAACTTGTACCACCAAATAGGAATCTATCGCCCACTCCAAGGGCGCCAAATGCAATAAAAGGAATTACGGCCACAATTGTTAAATAAGTAGAACCAGCTGCCATCAATCTAGATAAGACATATTTCAAATAATCTGAAGTTGGTTTTCCTGCACGAATTCCTGGAATAAAACCACCATATTTTTTCATATTGTCGGCCACTTCAACTGGATCAAAAGTAATTGAGGAATAAAAGTAAGCAAAAAACACAATTAAAATCGCATAAGTCACAACATATGGAACTTCTGTGCCATTTGAAAAGTTTCTAGATACCCATTGAGCAAAAGCACCTTGTGAGTTTGAAAGTTGCACAAACAAGGAAGGTATGTAAAGCAAAGAAGAAGCAAAAATTACTGGAATTACTCCAGCCATGTTAACTTTTAAGGGAATATAAGTAGATGTTCCGCCATAACTTTGTCTGCCTACCATTCGCTTGGCATATTGCACAGGAATTCTTCGTTGTGCTTGTTCCACAAAAACAACTCCTGCGATAATCAAAATTCCAATAGAAGCAGTAGCAATAAAAGTAAATAATCCATTAACTGTCAAAATAGCTGCAAATTGTGAAGGAACTGAAGAAATAATTGATGCAAAAATCAATAAGGACATTCCATTTCCAACGCCACGTTGAGTAATTAGTTCACCTAACCACATCACAAGTGCAGTTCCTGCAGTCATTGTTAAGACCATGGAAAGCATTACAGGGATTGATTCGTTTGGAATTAAATCATTTGGACAACCTCTTAATAATTGTCCAGGAGTTCTAGCAAGTGCCAAAATTGAAGTTGCTTGTAATAAACCAAGAGCAATAGTTACATAACGTGTGTATTGAGTAATAATTGCTTGACCTGATTGACCTTCTTTTTTAAGCATTTCTAATCTTGGAATTACCACTGTTAAAAGTTGAATAATGATGGAAGCTGTGATGTAGGGCATTATTCCTAGAGCAAAAATACTTAATTGTAAAAGTGCTCCACCAGAAAATAAGTTGATAACTCCATACAAAGTGTCTCCTTCAACTAATTCAACGCATTGTTGAATTGCTGGATAATCAACACCAGGAGTTGGCACAGTAGCCCCTAGTCGATAAAGGGCAATCATGCCTAAAGTGAACAATAATTTGCGTCGTAAATCAGGGGTGCGAAAAGCATCTGTTAACCAAGCAAAATTAAGGTTCAATTTAAAACCTTCTAAAGAGCTTTAATTGATCCACCAGCAGCAGATATTTTGCTTGAGGCAGATTCACTGAATTTGTCAGCCACAACAGTAACTTTGACTGAAATTTCTCCATGTCCAAGTACTTTTACAGGTTGACCTTTTCTAATTGCACCAACTTTAACCAAACTTGCAGGGGTAACTTCCCCACCTTGTGGAAATAGTCTTGCAATATCAGAAACATTTACTACTTGGTATTTAATTTTGTTAGGTGGAGTAAAACCACGTAATTTTGGTAAACGCATATGCAAAGGCATCTGACCACCTTCAAAAGCAGCAGAATAACTTCTTCTTGCTCCTGAACCTTTAGTTCCTCTACCTGCAGTTTTACCTTTACTTGCTTCACCTCTACCTTTACGGGTTTTATCTTTCTTAGCACCTGGTGCTGGGCGAAGATGATGGACTTTAATACTCATCTTTTACTTAACCTCCTCAACAGTTACTAAATGTGAAACTGTTCTTAACATGCCACGAAATTCTGGACGATCAGGTTTGACTGATTCTGATCCAATTTTTCCAAGTCCTAAAGTTTTCAAAGTGTCATGTTGAATCTTTGTGCCACCAATTGAAGACTTAACTTGTTTAATTTTTATATTTGACATTAAACACCTGCTTTTTCTGCAGCTTGTGCTTTCAAAATTGCAGCAGGAACAACATGTTCAACTGTTAAACCTCTTCTTGCCGCAACTTGTTCTGGTCTTTCAAGTTTCTTTAATGCATCAACAGTTGCATGAACCACGTTAATTGCATTTCCTGAACCTAAAGATTTTGTTAAAACATCATGAATTCCAGCAGCTTCTAGAACTGCACGAACAGGACCTCCAGCAATTACACCTGTACCAGCAGAAGCAGGTCGAAGCATTACAACTCCAGCTGAAGCTTCTCCGGTAATTGGATGTGGAATAGTGCCTTGAACTCTAGGAACTTTGAAGAAATGTTTTTTAGCATCTTCAACAGCTTTTTGGATTGCTTGTGGAACTTCTCTTGCTTTTCCATAACCAACTCCAACCATGCCATTGCCATCTCCCACCACAACTAGTGCTGTGAAAGCAAAACGTCGTCCACCTTTAACTACTTTGGCAACACGGTTTACAAAAACTACTCTTTCGATGAAGGCAGATTTTTCTCTTTCTTTTACTGCTTCATCGCGTTGTCTACGTTCACGACGTCCTGGGCGTTCATCTGTGCCGTCTTGGTTTGTTAACTTTGCAGCCATTAGAAATTAAGCCCTCCTTCTCGTGCTCCATCAGCTAGTGCAGCTACTCGACCGTGATATTTACGTCCCGCACGATCAAAAACTACTTCTTTTATTCCTTTTGCACTTGCACGTTCTGCAACTTTTTTACCAACTAGTTTTGCTTGTGCAGTTTTATCTCCACTAATTCCTTCTTCAATTGAAGAGGCAAAAGCAAGTGTTTGACCTGTTAAATCATCAATTACCTGTACAGAGACATTTCTTAAAGATCTTGTTACAACTAAACGTGGTTTTGAATTTGTACCAGAAATCTTTTTTCTAACTCTGATATGGCGACGTCTCTTTGATTGTGCATTTTTACTTAAATGCTTACTTGGCTTAGTAAAATTACTCATTATTATTTACCAGCCTTTCCAGCTTTACGTCTAATAACTTCAGTATCAAAACGCACACCTTTTCCTTTATAAGGATCTTGCTTGCGAAGTTTTCTCACCTTGGCAGCAGTTTCACCAACTGCTTGTTTATCAATTCCAAAGATATGAAACTTTGTAGGTGTTTCAACTTTGAAAGAAATTCCTTCAGGTGCTTTGAATAAAACTGGATGTGAATAACCTAGAGCAAATTCCAAATCATTACCTTTTGGAGTTACTTTGTAACCAGTTCCTACAATTTCTAAAGTTTTGGAATAACCATCAGTTACACCTTTAACCATGTTTGCAACTAGGGAGCGAGCAAGACCATGTAATGCTTTGTTTTTGGTTTCATCATTTGCTCTTTCCAAAAGAAATGTTCCATCATCATTTTTCTTGATAGAAATAGTTTCTGGAAGATCAATACTTAGTTGACCTTTTGGTCCTTTGACATCAACTTTTTTGCCAGAGATATTAATTTCTACCCCGTTTGGCACACTTACTAATTTTTTACCGACTCTAGACATTTTTAGTTACCAAAC